>CEOU01013540.1_pt1 | contig 67352 bp, 94 predicted proteins | sample 530731 | NCBI WGS metagenome assembly CEOU01 (sample SAMEA2620894, study PRJEB7988) | marine metagenome | isolation source: saline water (ENVO:00002010), including
TCACAGATATGCCACATTTGTCCAAACTCTATGTAAAGATTGAATCCCTCTGGAGTGCCTATTCCGTCTATTGTTGAAACTCTAAATCGCTCTAAACAAATTAAATAGTCGCAAAGCATAGATTGACTAACACCCTCTTTTACTGGACCTCCCCAAGAGGGTTTTTGTAGGGGGCGAACTCTTACTGAACTAATAGATTTCACAATTGTTCCTATAGGTAAAGGTCTGTAAACATTCCGGTTAAACGAACAGGATTAACAGAAATAATTTCTACGTCAGGATAATATACCATTTTGAACCGAAGAAATTTTCTCCAGTGACCGATAAAAGTAATGTGATGGTCGGATTCTCTTTTATTTTGCAATTTTCCTGTTCCATCCTTTACAGCTATACAAGAATGTTTACCACCACAGTCACAACCCACTAAGTAAATTTTCTTAACACCAGCATAAAGTAAAAGTTGTACGGGTGAAAATATTATGCTGTGGTTGTAAAAAGGCATTGAAACTATGTCATACGCAAAATAACCCCCACCTACTTTGTTGGTCAACTCAAACACTATTGGGTTGTGCATTTCTTTAACTTTTTTTATTGGAAATTCTGCCCATCTAGCGTAAGGGGCAGCACCAATAAGAACTTTCATGTTCTTATATTTCCAAGACTGTTCTATTATTTTATCTGCGTAGTGAACTGGAGGATCGTATCCTGGTCGGTGTATGTAATGAGTTGAAAAATAATAATCCAACTTTATATCATCTCGAAAAATTATGTAGTTTACGCCTGCTGAAACATTAGGTGTTTCCGGTAGTAGCGACCAATTAAATTCTTCAAGAGAAGGTCCAGTACCAAATACGATAGCAGATTGATCTTTATGTTTTCCCTTAAACTGTTCAAGTAGAGAGTTATCCCAAACTAACACGATTGTGTTTTCCTTGTAAAGTGAAAAAATAAAGATTCAGCAATAACCATGTCTAACGGTTTGTTTATGTCAATAGACACATACTCATCTAGTTCAAATAAAATAGGATTACGACCAAAAAAGTAACAGTTTGAAACCATGTCTTTTCTTTTTTGTATAAAGATCCCCCCATTTTGATAATAAATTGGATCTAGATCAGCTGCTAAAGGATGTGATAAACTGTTTGGATTATAGTTCATCGGGATACAGCCAGTTTTAGTTCCGTGCCAAAAATGATTTTTAACCGGAGTTACAGAAACTAACGAGTCATACTCAGGTTTTGAAGAAAGAAAACTGTGTACTGCTAAGTCGTAAATAGTAGAATCAATAAGAGGATTAGTACAATGAGCCCAAACCACCAACTCAAACGAATCGTCAACTCTAGATACAATATCTTCAATCATTTGATTTGGGGTTGTAGATTTTTCATCGCAAAATCTTTCCTCCCTGTCCATTAATACTACGTCATAATTTTTACATATTTCTTTTGTGCGTGTATCGTTAGTTGCTACAATAATGGAATCAACTTTTTTACACTTTTGTATTTGTGTAATTTTATTTTCTATCAAAGTTGTATTACCAAAGACTCGCGTATTTTTATGAGTAATTCTGCGACTTCCAGATCTTACAGGAATTATTGCTACAGTTTTATTCATAGTTCTTTAACAGCGGTAAACATATCTTTTAAGTTAACAATAGTTCTTTGTAGAGCTAACGGTTGCTGACTTGCATCAAGCCTTAATAATTGAGCTGGATGCATTATGTCTAGAGAGTAATCAAAGTCCCAATCTATAAGAACTGGCGCCCATTTTTGTACGAGCTTACCAGCCATTACTATGCCTTTAGGTTTTGTTAACTCGACAAATTCTTGTAACCTATTTTTACAGCTTTTAAGATACACTTCTTCAGGATTTACAAAGACTCCTGGTTGTATCCCAGTAGGAACGCAAGATATTAAATTTGTAAACGATTTTTTGACAGTGTAAGACGAATACTCTGCGTTTTCGATAACTTGGTCTAAAAGTTTACCAGCTGCTCCCATAAACGGAGATCCAATAGTATCTTCAGAGGGTCCAGGTGCTTCTCCTATGAATATAACGTCACAAGGCACGTCACCCCTAGCTAGGACTACGTTTGTTCTGGTCTTACAAAGTTTACATTTTTTACAATTTGACCATTTTAATTTATGAGAGGTCCAATTTAAAGTTGGTAGTTTTGGCATGGGTTGATTACAATAGTCCTTTCTCTTTTCTTTTACAGTATTCACCGATCAAAATAGCATCACAAACTGCTCTTTGCTTACCAAGAGTTCTTGGCTCGTCCCACAAAGGCAAATTAGGAAACAACTGTTGTGATAGTTGTCTTAACCTTTCTTTAAAAGCAGGTTTACTTTCTGTTTTTGCTTTCGCTTTTACTCCAAGTCCTTTTTGCCAAACTCTTGGAGTTACTTTTTCATATCTAATTTTGTTAGCAGCTAAAGCCATTTGTAGCTTTCCATAATTTTCTCCAAAACTAAAAGCTCCAACATGTCCCTCTCCAGGCATAGACGACACTCTTTCTAGAACAGCCGAAGATATGCTGTAAGTATTTTTCCAGTCTCTAAGCAACTTATACAAATCGTAATCAGATTCAGGCATAAGTGAGTAGCTTAACACTCGATTACTCCTGAGAGAAGAACGTATGAGAGCAAGTCCTCCGCTTTTACCAGGATCTATTCCCAAGTAGTTATCTAGTGTCTCGTCATCTGGTAAAGTTGGCATGTTATCTACTTAGTTCCATAGTATCTCCCCAAGGGTCTACTGGTAAACCTTTGGTGAGTAGTTCTTCTAAAATTGTTATTTCGTAACTTGGATGTTTAGGGGAACAAAGTTTTACTCTTTTGGGCCTTTGTCCTTTCTTTTTATCTGCTCGTTTGTTAATTGATTTATGAGGATACAAGCCTAAAGATTCTTGAATCGTAAGTAGGTATTTGCCCGTATCGCTTTCTGGTTCTACTACTGTGGCTGTTAGTTTGCCTTTTAAGCCAACAGCTCTTGCGACTCTTCCAAACTCAGGACCATGACCATATCTTACGCCTACTGCTGCGTGACAAAGTTCGTGCAGTAGTACACCTAAAACTTGAAAGGTATCGTCTATCGAAGGGCAAATAAATATTTGAGTTGTACCATCTGAAGCGACTTTAGAATCCCAACACTGACCTATCGCATTGCTTGAACCTTTAGGTATTCCACAACTCACAGCTACAGCAGGAAGTTTAGTTGTACGTCTATTAAAAAACTGGGACTCTAATGCTTTTGTTGCTTTTAATAGCCATTCTTCTCTCGTCATTTAGTCTTAGCCTTTGGTCTAGGTACTATGATGATTTTCCCATCTTTCTTAGGATACACGCTGTATTTCTTTTTTAACTTAGCAGCACGCATACGGATTAGTACGCACATGCTACGCTGGGAACAGTTATAGTCGTCAGAGGTTAGTGTTGTTTTTTCGGAAGCTAACCAAGACTCCCAAGGATATATACAAGGTCTGGACATGATAAGTTAAATATTGTTAGTTACCTCCAAATGGAGGGTACGTTCTTATGCAATTCAACATAAGAATTATGAGTAATAAAATGTAAAGGTTGTTACCTCCACCTCACCAGTAGGACTGGGTATCGGCCATCTGAGCTTTTAGCGTCCTACGCCATTGGTCCAGGTCTTCTCAGCTTTCAGTCTACCTGCCCGTTATCGACAACGTCCACAGTAACGGGTTACGCATCGCCTACCTGCCAACAAGTACCATTATCTAAAGACATAGGCGATACATGTATTATACTCCGTCAGTTTTCTCGTTTAGGTTTCACGTTATCGAGATTTACAGAGATAAGTCCAGATGCTATTAAAGACTTGGCCAAGCCTGTAGCTAACGCTGTTACAAATTCTTCTGCTTCAAATAAAAGTTCATTATTTGAATGTAACAATTCGTGCAATAAAGTATCTAAAACACTTTCTTCGCAAAGGTCATATCTAACAGTTATCTTGCGAGTTTTTCTATCACAAGTCCCAAGAGTTTTCTTAGCTATACTGCGTTTATTAACAAACTCTACGTCCCAAGTTTGTCCTTTTATGTCCTTATACGAATATTTATGTCTCATCAATTTGCTCTAATTCTTTGATGGATACGGTGTATCTTTCGCATTCCCCATAAAGTTTATCGTATGTGATTGACTTAATGTCTCTTTTTGAGCGATAACCTTTAGCACTATGCCAAGCATCTTTACCTGCTAAAGTTCTAAATGACTCACACCTACAAACTCTCCCGTCAAGGACTCTTTCGTGGTGTATGTGACCTGTAAGCCAATACCTATAATTAGTTTCTCCTACATCTTGAGGTTTATCCTCTACCATAATTCCAGGCAAGTCTTTCATAGAACAAGTATGACCGTGACAACAACCAATCAAATTATTACCAAAACGATGATAGAAAAAAGGACCAGGACTATTATCAACAACTACTCTTGGATTATTTTCGTAGGCTGTTTGAATAGCTACGCCTAACCATAAAGTGCTAACATCGTCATGATTACCTCTTACATTTACAATTTTAACATTTTCATGCTTTTGTAAACAAAGATCAATAACTGCTCTGTATAATTTTAAAGCAACTTGAGTAACTCTTTCGTACCTAGTATCAACATCTAAACTATGTTTACTTCTTTTTGTTTGATTAGTGTCGTCATCTAAATGTAGTAAATCTCCTAATTGTGCAATTAAACATTCTTTACTGTTTGGAGTTCTTGTAAGAAGTGTGGACATACCGTTAATTAAAGTTTTTGTGGCAGTATCACAATTCCAATCGTCCCCTGTTTCTTTAGCCCAACTATACATACCTAAATGGAGGTCGCTAAGAACATAACAAGAAAGTAGTTCAGCGTCTATTTTTGTTTGTCGTTCTATTGGGGGAAGTGGGGTATTATCCTCAAAAAATGCTTTAGCTGCTTCTTCAGCTAACAGTTCTAACCGTTTAGAATTTGCGGTTGTTTTTACCCAAGTTAATAACGGTTTATTGACCCCATCCTTATAGAGTGCAGATGTACCTTTTACTGAAAAAACTGAAGGTACTGGATGGTCTAAGTTATGTTCTGGAGAATAACCCTGTAGAGCAGCTTTATCTTTAAGTCTGCGTACAGTATTGCAGATGGCCGTTCTTGAAACTCCTAGTAACTTTGCTACTTGTTCTTGAGTATTTCCTTTTGTTAATAAATCAACAATATTTTTTTGATTTTCTGTAGTAACGTACTCCCTTAACCTCTCATAGTCCATTACAGCTCTCCTTAGTTAGTCATCTCCTTCAAATAAGACTCTACATAGTCCCAAGGATTTGACGATACTTTATGTAAACGATTTCCTAAGTGTGGAAACAAAATACCTTTGCCTCCCATCTGAGAAAATTTCTTTACATTGTCCTCTTTGTCGTCTATTAACACACACTCTGAATTTGCTAAAACGTATTTGTGAGGAGTGAAAATAAACTTATCAAATTTTAACCCAAATCTTTCTTTTAACCAAATAGCTTTACCTGTGTAACAATCTACATCCTCTGTAGGAGCAGATAAAACGTGCCATTCAAAGTTAAAACTATCCAAGGATTTAACAATAGAGTCAAACCAAGGAGTTTCTGCCATATTGGCCCAAAACTCTACACCTTGTTCTTTTATGGGTTTCCAAAATACCTCAGTAGTAAATTCTCGTTCTGGTATTTTTAATGCTCTAGCAATAGCAGGAACTATGCACCATTCTCCATTAATCCTATTATCATCAACCAATTCTCGATCAACCTCATGAGCTTCACAAGCACTTAAAATAAAATCAGATAAAACTTCATCCATATCAACATAGACTACCATGGTGTACCTTTCGTTTATTGAAGGATTAAAATTTTAGATGTAGGCTTACAGCCTCTACCGTGTACCGTTATGTATAGTATAATATAACGGAACCGACGATGTCGGGGCTTCGAGTACCAACATAGGAGATAAAGGATGGTACGAGTAGTGTCTGTCGCCCATTTAGGATATGGGGACTATGGAGGTCAGTTTACAGACCGAGAGGTTGACGGAGTTGATTATTCTCAGTCGACTTCAGAGATCGAGAGTAAACCTCAAGATCAACAAGTTAAATCTCAACCCACTAAAAAATTGCTAGGAGGTAGATCAACCCGTTAGTGTAATACATTACGGAGCGATGCCCACTGGCTTAGGTTGGTGGGCATCTTTTATTATGCAAACATTTTTACCGTATGCTTCATACGCACAAAGTATGAAAGTTCTTGATCCAAGTAGACTTGGTAACCAAGTTTATCGAGAGGCTGTCACACTGATTAACGGAGGATGGAAAAATCATCCTGCTAGTAAGATGTGGCAAGGACATACGCATCATCTTGCTCTTTATGCTTTAGCTGGTATCCAAGAGCTAGAAATTCGCAACCTACATTACCCAGAAACAAAGTCCCTAATATTTCAAGTGTTAGAGTCTACTAAAGACACAGGACCACCAAAATGGTTAGGTAGGGAAGATGTTCATGCTTCTCATAGATCGAATCTTCTTAGAAAATTTCCTGAATGGTATGGAAAGTTTAATTGGAAAGAGCCAGACAACTTACCTTACGTTTGGCCTACGGTAACAACACCCAAACCTTCTGCCCCTCGTAAGTTGCTAGGAGGCAGATCAACCCAAGGAGAATAGTATGCCTAAAAAACCAGAAAGAGATATTCTGTACGACAAAGTAGAGGTCAGAGTATTTGAACCGTCAGGAGATTTACTTGGCGAGGAAGAAGCAAAACTTTTACTAGGTTGGACAGAACCGGAGGATGGAGATACCTTTGACGATTATCTCTTTAAAGACATACAAGGTAACACAATCTATTGTTCGAACAACGATCTACAAAGACCGTTTTACCAGCAAACAGCAACAGACCTAATGTGGGACATATTAGGCGGTAACTGGGAGTTTAATCTAGAGACAATTATTATCGGAGAAACAGGTTTAGTTCTTGACGGTAAACACAGACTTATATCATTAGTTCTTGCTTGCCAAGAATACAATAGAAATCCGGACAGGTATCCTTGTTGGGAAAACCAACCGGAAATTTCAATTATCGTAGGATTGGGAGCTAAAGAAACAAAACGGTTAGTCAATACTATCGGTACAGGTAAACCTAGATCGTTAGCAGACTCTTTTTATGCTAGTGGTATTTTCGATACTACTAACAAAACAGAGTTAAAGAAACTTTGTAGACTAGCAGAACATACAGTTCGTATGCTTTGGATTCGTACTAATGCTCAAAGCGATGCCTACAACGCAAGGTTTAGTCATTCAGACGCATTAGAATTTATAGAAAGACATCCAGGAGTGCTAGACTGCATACAAACTTTACATACAGAAAGTAAGGGTAAACAATATCCAGTTTCTCAATTTGCCGGAGCTTATGCTCCCGCATTACTTTACTTAATGTCTGTTTCCTCTACGTCTTATGACTCTTATAAAAGTCATGCTGACCCTCCAACTGAAGAAGGTCTTAGTTTTTATCAACAAGAGTTAGCTGAACGCTATTGGTTAGAATTAACTGAGGGCGGCGAAAATGTAGTAGCTGTTACTAAGTACATTCAAGAACTTGCCGATCAAGGTAATATGAGGTCAGACGAAAGAGTAGCTATTATTGTTAAGGGTTGGAACGCTTACGCTTCAAACAGTAGCGTTAGTTACGAAGATCTACAGTTAGATGTAGAAACAGACGAAAACGGTATCAGGAATCTACTGGAAGATCCTACCGTGGGAGGCATCGACTTAGGAAGTAACCCTGAGGACAGCGAGTAGCCTTGCCTAGACTTAGCAAAACCTTCCTTCGGCTTACCCTCCATAGACGGAGCAAGCCATGTAGGGGGCCGAAGGAAGGATGCTAGGGGATTGTTACGCTTTGGCAACGCCAGTATTTTTTGCGTGCAAAGTAATCGTGTTAGCATCTTTAGTGTAGCCAACAATAACGTACTGATCTCCCGATAACAAATCGTCATCGTATTGTAACTGACCAGACGGTGCAGCAATAATTTGTCTTTGAGGGGTCAAAGTATCGCTAACGATAATGTCCCCAGAAATTACTACAACTGCTTGTCCAGAAGCCGAAGCTGCAGATACTGCAATACCGGCAATATCTAATTTGGTCGTAGTATTAATGTCTACAATTACTCCAGTAGTAGTAACTGCTTGTCCTGCGTTGTGTGCCTCGGCAGAAGTATAAGTACGGACTACTGCTCCAGTCCCTACTTTTACTCCTGAGGCTGTTAATGTAAAAGCTGCCATCAGTCATTCTCTCCAGGAATAATAATTGGTGAATCCGTAAAGTCTTGAGGTTCATCTTCTCCTAGTGGATCTTCGCCTGAGTTTTTACGTTCCTCTGCTCCCCAAACATGAACCCAAATATTGATAATCCATTTTTCTCCTTCACGAATAGGTCTACATTCGTGGGTCATATTTTGTTTATTTTCCCAAAGGATACCAGAACCTACAGGACGATTTTCAATTAAAGCACCTATTTGATCAAAAAATAGTTCTCCACCTTCAAAATTATTATTTAAAGCAATAGATAAAGTGTAAGGTCGGTCGCCAAGATTACTGTCGTTATGTCTGTAATAAAAACCCCCTGCTGGGTATCTAACAACCTCTACAGGTTCTACCAAATCTAAATTATTTGTATCGGTAATATCACAGACAAATTTCCTGAGAGTAAGAGACCAGTCAGTATCAATAACATACTTTTTGTTATCAGCAACTCTACAAGGGTGTACCATTCTTGCAATACCCCGACCAACTTTAGCAGGTGTTAGTTTGGGTCTAGTATCTTCAATAATTTGTTCACAAGCTTCTGGGTCTAAGATAGCAGGGAACTCTAACATATTTTCAATAGACATAATTAACTCCTGTAAGTCCATTCGGGATTTTCTTTGTACCAAAGTACAGTCTCTTTAAAACCTTCATCTAAACTAACCGAAGGTGTCCATCCAACTGCGTCTTTAATTTTATCACAAGTTAGAGCATATCGTTTATCGTGACCTGGTCTAATATCGTGATCTTCTATGTAAACTATTTTATGTAAGGGTTTGTTTAATTCACTTAAAATTCTTTGTGCTAACTCTGTGTTAGTTATTTCTTGTTTACCTGCTATGTGAAATACCTCTCCAGAGTTAATCTTTTTTGCTAAAAATCCTTTTTCATATAAATCAATTAATGCTTGTGCGTGATCACAAACATGCAGCCACTGACGTATATGTTTACCGTCTCCGTATACAGGTAAACTTTTATCTTGTAAAGCCTTTCCTACAAAGTTAGGAAATACTTTTTGTGGGTGTTGAAATGGCCCATAATTGTTTTCTGTTCTAGTAACACAAGTCCACATATTATAAGTGTGAGCATAAGATATTACAAAAGCATCTGCTCCTGCTTTAGACGCTGCATAGGGATTTCGTGGACAAACAGGAGCAGTTTCATCGTGATAACCCTCTAGTATTTGGCCATAAACCTCGTCAGTAGAAATTTGAAAGTAAGCAGGAACCTTTTGTCTTCTAGCTTCTTCCAAAATATTAACTGTACCTACTACGTTAGATTTAACAAATGGGTCAGCATGACGAATAGAATGGTCTACAAAAGTTCTAGCTGCAAGATTGTATACAACATCTACGCCTTCACAAATACCTGAAATGTCTCCATTAAGATCGCCTTGTATTAGTTTTAGTTTTCCTTGAGCAATAAATGATTTGATTAAATCATGCTCCTCTAATCTTGGTTTTGTCCAAGGGTTACTGTCTCGCACAAAAGCAGTAACTGTGTAATTATTTGTTAGTAGCATTTTACAAAGTACGCTACCAATAAATCCTCTTGCACCTGTAACTAACGCATTTTTCATAATTGCTCCTAAAGTTTAGATTGATCCCAATAATCTTTTATTGATTTACCTAAGTCTTTCCAAGTTCCTCTTAATTCATTAACTTCTAATTGTTCTTTTGGGTATGCGTTAATAATGTCTGTAATTTCATATTCTCCTCTTTTTGAAGGTTTTAGTTTAGGCAGTATGTCCCAAATTTTAGCGTCAAAAATGTAAACTCCTGTTAAGGCTAAATTGCTTTTGGGATTTTTAGGTTTTTCTTTTGCTACCCAATAACCGTCATTGTTAACGTGCATTACTCCGTAGTGTTTTGGGTCATTAACTTTTTTAACAAACACAGAACATCCAGCAACAAAGGTATCCATAGCTATAGTTATTTGATGTTTAGTATTATCGTCAAAATAATTATCACCAAGAACTACAGCTATTCCTTCTTCGATACAAAAAGATTTAGCTACTTTTATTGCGTCTGCAATACCTAAAGGTTTTTCTTGAACTCCGTAGTATGCGTTTGTTCCAAAATAAGACGATATGCTTGCTACACTTTGAGGATTAGTTACTATTAATGGAGTACCTTGCGTACTTGCTATTTCAAAAGCTGAGTCTATTACAACCCCATTTTTATAAGGCAGTAAATGTTTATTAGTTGCTTTGGTTAAATTACCAAGCCTACTACCTGAACCCCCAGCTAAAATTACAGGGCTTAGATACTCAACATAGTCTCTCATAAAAACTTTGCCTTATTTCTTGTTGGATCTTCGGGTTGTTCTTTAGACCAGTAAAATAATGATATTGATTTTCTGGTCTTGTTTCCCGTTATTTTAGAGACCCAGTGAATAGAGTCCTCTGTTGTTCTAAACAGCACTATTGTATTCCATAATGGAAGAACAAGACGTGGTTCATTAGACATACTAAAACAACCGCCATCTAAACGATCCCAATTTTTGTTACAAAAAAGGACACAGCTGTATTCTCGTTTCCAACCGGTCAATGGATGGATCGAGGAATCAAGGTGAGGCCGAAGATAGCCTCCTGGTTTTAACATATGAAGTCCTGATCCATAAGTATCAAAATCAGGAAAACAACCATGGGCTATATGCGGAGAAACTGCATTAGCCAAAGCATATAAAGCTGGAGCTACGCAACTAGGGAAAGGAGTGTGCGGAAATAACTCAGGATAGGGTTTGCTACCATATTTTTCAGCATCTTTATCAGAGTAGTGGTGCCACCCTTTCCAATCTTCTGAAGGAAAATTTGCGTAGACCGCTTCTAGTAAATGCTCGTCTATGGCGTTTTCAATTACTACCATCTAACCAAGCCTTTCCAGTTGAAATGGCTGAAGTATAATTTGCATCGTTAGCAATTATTGATTGTATTGCTTCCTCTTTACAAGGTATTCCACAAAAAGAACAAATTGTAGAAAGCACAGACCTCGTATTCATTAAAAGTTTTTCATACGAAATCAGCATAGTAGGAATTGTTATTTCGTTTGTTACGCAATAACTTAATTGCATTTGCCAAAGAGCAATATCCTTTAACCATTTGCTATAATTTTCTTGTCCATCCTCGTCTGTAGACGATCTACAAGCTATAGCTGTTGGATCTCTCGTTAAAACAAGTAACAAAGGATTTCTAAACATAGATAAATAGCTGTTCCAATGTGGAACCATGTGCCATTTAAATGCCCAAACATCATGTTCTAAGTTTCTTCTAGTGATCTCTTTTCTTAATGATCGGCTGTCTTTGTCATCTAAGAATGTTCCAATTCCCCAATCGTCTAGAGTTCTATGTGCAACTTGTTCGCCTTTTATGTAAACGTCACAAAGACGTAAACTGTTAATTAAAGCAGTAGTTCCACACCTACCTAGACCAGAAACAATTATTGTTTTTTGTGTTGTATCTGTAGGGTATCTAAGTATGTAGATTCCGTTGTTAATTATCTGGTTCACGATGAGCACAAATATTGGTATTTAGGTAAGATTCAGCTACGGTATTCCACCTTGTAACTTCGCGAGGTGGTATAATTTTACAGGGAAATTGATACTCTTTAAGTAGCACTTTAAACCCTGCATCTATGGCCATACTTTTTAAAGCCTCAGTACTAAACCTAAAGTAGTCGTGAGGATAACCATGTATAGGAAAAGTATGGTGTGTATCTATAAAAATTAACCCATCGTCTTTCATCAAGTTAAACATTGCCTTTAAAGCAACCCAAGGACGTTTAACATGTTCTAAAGTAGCTGTACAAAAAATACCGTCAAATTTTAAATTAGTTGCTTGATCTATTGTTTCTAAATCAGAAACTATTTGTACTTCTGCGTCTTGTTTATAAACCTCTGTAATTCGACTTCCTTCCTGCGCAATAGACATAGAACTACTATTGGAAGGTAAACTTGGAATGTCTTTTTTAAGATCGTTTTCACTAGCCTCTATGTCTGTACTGATCCACTTGCCCTGTGGACAATGCTCAGTAAAGTCAACAATAGGACTACCAGGCCAGGGTTTAGCTCCTGTCCATAAAATTTTGGGGTCAGTTTTTTCACTCATTAACTGACGCCAAATGTTTAAACAAGACATTATTGCTCCGTTTAGTCAATCATTAAGTTTGTTTAATCTTTCTCCACTCTTTAAGTTCTTTGTTTATTTTAACCCAAGTAGCTGGGTGGTATAAGGAACCTCCACCTGTGTTATCTCCAAATAAACAAAAACCTTCAAAAGACGCAAAGTGTCTACCTACATAAGATTCAGCTGCCCACCACTGACTGCACATTTGTTCCCAGGCTTTATTACCGAATAAAGCAGAGGATCTAGCCCAATAAAAAGTTCCACTATAGTGCCACTTGTGAGGAGTAGTAGCAAAATTTCCAACGCTTTTAAATGCTCCGGCAAGAGGATAACCTTCAGCTAAAGCATCTGCAGCAGCCTCCCAATTTTCTACTACTGTTTCGTACATTGTTTCTGTCCAATCACGAATAGTATCACTTTGATTCGTATGAGACTGTTGACCTTTACCGTGGGCAATACAAACCATACGTTCGTTACTGTGAGTTGCTAAATCTCTTAAACCTCTAACAAAACCAGCAGACTCTCTTAGTTTGGGATTATTTTCTATGTAGAAAACTTTGTCAAATAATACATCTAACTCAGGCCTGTACTTATCTTGAAATGTGTCCCCGTCAGTAGCAACACAGCAAATTTTAGTACCGTTAAAAACTCCAGCCTCCATAGATTGTTTTAATTTATCAAGATGATACTCAGTAGATTCTTCATATCTAGGATACAAAAAGAAATACAAATCTCTAATTGGTTCGCCCTTGAATTTATTTGGAGAAACTGCCTCTATTTTTCTAGGACTGTACGGCAGTCTAAATTCCCTGCCAATTTTTTTCTTTCGTGTGCACCATTTACAAAGTCCTGTATGATCGTCTACGGCAGCAGATCTAGTACATCCAACACACTCTCTAGTTACTGGACCCCATCTACCATCAGGACAAGAGGCAGAAAGTCTCCTAATGCCGTCTTTTACATTTGCTTTACTCTTACCGTGTTTAGCTGCTACGACACGACAAACATCGTATTTAATCCATTTACAATTTTCGCAAATTCTCATTCTAGAGGCAGCTGCTGCTTCTCTAGCTTCCTCTAATGACGGTACGTTAATTGCTGAAATAGTTTTTACATTACAAGCCATTATTCTGGATCCTCAGTTCCGTCAGGTATGCAGCTGAAATCACAAGAACACTCTGGACAATTAGATTTTAATATAGGCCCATGATTTCGTTGCATTTCCCAATTACCTGGTCCAACAAGAGAATCCATGTTAATCATATTGCTTGCTTCAATCGCATCGTATGTTGCCTGTGCGTAAGGATTATCTAAATCTTCATAGGTGTAATAACAAGTGTCGTCGCCTGTCCAATCTAGTGCTGCTTGGCAAGCCCATTCTTTTAATTCATCTTCATAACTTTCTGACGGATGTTTTTCGTCATCCGGCAGTTTGTCAGCCTCGTCGTAACAAAACTCAACGGTCCACACTTTGTTTTTATATCCACTACCTGGAGGAGTGCTAACCGTATCAATAGAATCAGCTTGATACATTAAATAACTTCTCCCACCTCGTCCTGTTCTTAATGGGGGATTAGTTGGTTCTACTATTTGATCCGAACCAGCACCAATATAAAGAAGTATTACTCGTCTATTACAAGCCAAATTACAACAACATGCTTTGCTAAATGCCAATTTACCATCCACAAATAAAGGTTTTCCGTTGTGATAAAAAAGACCCATTATGATTCCTCACAAGTGTTACCTTCTATGTACTCATCGTCTAGATCACACTCACGCCAGACATCAATGAGTTTTCTTTCTATTTCAATACCTCGCGTACCTATGATTATATCGCTTACAACTTGAATCTCGTCGAACATGTCCATCCATATAATCATCCAATGGCATTCGTACTCACCCTCCGTATGTACTCTAGTTGCTACACCTCTCCTACAAGTAATTTCTGCTGGAGATCTACCATATAAAAAAGAACCAAGAGTGTCTCTAACTATGATATTTCCGTTTTCATCTTCACCTTCAACTTTGCTAACCCCACAAGGACGTTCTGTAACCTTAACCTCTATTTCTCTGCCTACTACATTCCAAGCTGGATTTCTTTCATCACAAAGATTTAAGTTACACTCATTCCAATCCATAGGTATAGGAACTAACGTAAATTGATCGTAAAGATTATTTTGATGCAAACAATCGTCTACTTGAGCTTGTAACGCACCGATAGAGTTGTATATCGAGGGGTCAAGAATGTTAAAGCCACAAATTTGAGGAGCGTCAGTAAACAACTCCCAAGAGTCGTTTGGATCGCCTACGTTTTCTGGTAGACCGTCTATCCAAGTTATCATCGCATTGGAGTCGATAAAAACATTTAGGTCGAAAGAATCATCGCAAACTCTATAGATCCAAGTATGGACGTTATACGCATTTCCTCCAGTCATCCTATCATGACTAAATCCTCTATAAATTACTTTGTACTCAGAGGGAAAATCTGCTGCGTCATGAGGTTGTTGGCTTGGTCCTTCGTCGTTACCAATACGGTCTATGGTAACAATAAAGTATTTTGGTTCATCTCTTGTTCTACAATATCCTCCAGTATCAAAACCAATAATATCTCCCGAAACTGATCCTGGTAAAATATACCATTTATGATTGTGCAGTTCTATGTAGACTAAAGTTCCTTCTGGTATGTCTCTAGGTACGAGGCTACAGGCTATTCGTACTTTGTCATCTGTTGTATCTGCACGTGTTGGAGTAAATGAGGGAGTTTCCATTCCCACAGTAGTATTGTCAAAATCAGGTCTGCCAAGTTTAACTTCGTATTTGTTAACTGAACCTGATGGGTATGGAAAATCTTGAGAAACAGTTTTTGCTATTCTTACAAGTCGATTTCCTGCACTGGGATCTTCCCCCTGTCTATTTAACAAATACTTAATTTGTCTATCTATGACGGAAGGCAACTCTTTAAGTTGACGAATTGCTTTGTCACTTAAAACATTACCTCGATTATGTACATCGTTAGTGGTCATTATGCAAAAGGCCCAGGTAAAGACGCTACAGGCATTCTAGGGATTAAACCAAAATTTATTTGTTCATCTACTTCAAAAACATTATATAGCATGGGGCCACTATCACGTTTAGTCCCATTTTCTTCTAACATACCTTTAATGTTTAATACTTCGTCATCAACTTCCCATTTCCCCATATTTTCTTCGTAACGATTTGTAGTTTGGGGAGGATCAACAGGGATACCATCTTCATCTAAAACAGGGGCAGGAGAGTCTAGTTTAAAAAACTGTTCTCCAGCATTAGGTAGCGTGTGATAGTATCCTCTTACTCCAACTGGTCCTTTAGCTACTAACTCTGGATCTGTTGGGTGCAATTTAAACGAAACTTGAAATTCAAAATCGTGTTTAATGTAATCAAAATTAGGCCCAGCTCTTAATACCTGATAATTCCATTGTGTTAATTTTACTCGTCTAGGCTCCAATCCCCACATAATGTTAGCATTAACTTTTCCTATCATTTCTGCTCTTAATTGCAAATCAAGAGTAGCTGTATTGTAACTCATAGAAAGTGTATCTACAGCTTCATCTACTTCTGGAGAAGGGTGATATGGGTCTCCCGCTGCGTTAACAATGGGTTCTTCAAATCTATCGGTGTAGACTTCTTGTTTAAATACTCCAAACCCACCAGAAATAACAATAGGGTCATCTAACGGATTATTACGTCCTTGGAAGTCGTTGCTGCCACCCGTAGGCTTGCTGTCATGGATTACTTTAACCGTCCAGAGGGTTCTTATGTCTGCAGTATTTGGATCCTTTATTTCGGCTTTACGAGACACTTGAATGTCTCTACAAAATGCCCATTGATCAACAAATCCGTACCAATTATACACTTCTCCGTACTGAGGCAATTGTTCCATTGCCCTAACAGCTAAAGGATTAGTGTTTCTTTCCGTATAAATTTGATACTCAGAAGTGTACTTTCTGTGGAAATCTGCGTCGATAGAAAGACTTGTACTTTTTGGATGACCTATGTTTATTTGAAATATTTGAGCCATTATTTAATCCCTAATTCATCTACTTGATTTGGTGCGGTTGGACCGTTTGTTTCCGTAACGTCAATCAAAGTATCTAGTCTATCTACTATGTCACTATCTTGTTGCTGTTGTCCAGGAATGGACTGAGCATTTATTGTGGCGTTTGCTGGGTTTAAAGTGCTTAGAGCAGGAGATAGCCAAGATGGAAGGATACTGCTTAGCATTGTGTTAGTTGCCATAGTTCCTAAATCTGCATCTAAGGTAGAGTTGAGTCCAGGAACTCCACCATACGTATTAGGTGCTGAACCTCCAATAACTTCAGGAGTGTTAGGACCATACGTTGCAAATTGTCCTCCCGTAACGCCAAGAACTGGTCCTGTATTTCCTGGGTTGTACTGAGAACCAGGACCAACACTACCAGGAGTTATACCGTAAAACTTTTCGTCAATATAAGAACTTGTCCCTGGGGGTGGGGCTATGTGTTTAAGTAAAGCCTCTTTGTGAGTTTCAATAAACTTCTTTAATGCTTTGTTTGCTTCTTCTGTAAATTTTTCATACTCTGCTTCAGTGTCAATCGTGGAAAGATCTGAACCCTCAGACATTCCTGCATATTTATTGTACTCACGGTCTACTATTTCTTGTAAACCTGGAAAAGTACCTAATTTGTCGTCATGTCGTTGAATATCACCTATTGTAAATCCTTGTAATGGACCTCTGGGGAATGGTGCGTTAATTCCTCCGTCAAAAAAAGGATTGTTAGTTAGTTTATATTCCTCAGGCGATAAGTCCATATTTGCGTCGTAAAGCATGTCATTCATAAAATCCTGCGCAATATTAGTTCCCTTATACTCCTGGCTCGTCATTCCCCATTCCAGATATTCCTCGCTTGGGGCGTTTTTCTTTATATCTTCAGCAGTTGAATTTAACCAATCCGTGGTACTACTAAACCACGTTTGAGCAGTACCTACTGCTTCATCTACAGTACCTAAAACAGTAGTTGCTGCATCTGAAGCTGCACCCAGGGTACTTTCTATTAAGCCTACCGTTGGAGGTTGTTGAAGAACTCCTAATCCAGTTCCAAAACCAGTAGCGTGCGGTGACTTAAATACAAACTCGTCATCAGGGCCAGCAGGAAGGTCAGGCATAGCTAAGATATCAGCCATACTAGGAACTCCGGCAAATGCACCCATCATGGGCTTATCGCCTGCCATTGGAATACCTCCACCACCGATATACTCTGCTGTATCTACCTCTGGGTTAAGCACTCCAGGTGTCATACCGGCTTTTTGAATTCCAAAATCAAGAGCTTGTTGACTAATATGAAAATCTTTATCCCCAAAATAATGACTCATTTTAAACAATAGCTTATTTATTTCCTTTGCATCATTTTTAGGTTTTTCGAACAAATCGTTCATTTCAAGTTTCCAGTCTTCAACTCCCTTAAACAAACCGTCTAAGTCAAGATTTAATTCTGGACCATCAAATTTTAATTCGGCTAATGTTATAGCCTTCATGTTCTTCCACATTTCCTCCCATTCATTTTCTAGTCTATCAAGCGTACCTCCTGATCCTGAAGCCGCATCTACCCATTCGTCTAGGGGAGTAAATTTCCAGGTGTCCCAAGCTTTTCGTAAAGCAATAAAAAATGGAATTACATGGTTTAGTGTTAAGGACACTAATGCTTTTTTAGCGGTATCAACAAATGCTTGTGACCAAATGTACTTCCAGGTATCTAACGCCATTGTTGAAAGACTATCAAACAAAATTGCCGTCATTCTTAGTATGGCTTTTGAAACAACTAAGAAATTTTGTACCACCACAGGACCAGCTAACTTTAAACTCTCAACTAAAAAAGTTGCTATATCACTAAACGTAGTACGCCAATTTTTTGATAGCCAAGTTATAATTATTTGTGTGTTTTCTTTTATGTTCCAGAAAAATCCAACAACATTTTTTGCAAAACTAAGTGCCGCGTCTTTTGCCGCAACAAATAGATCTGCCCAACCTCCAAATGCGTTTTTTGTTTTAAAAGCTATTGCCGTTAAAGCAGTAATTCCAATTACAAGTAATCCAATAGGATGAACTATAGCAGCAATAACTGGAGCTAGCAAAGCAAATGGGGCACCTAATAATAAAGGCAGTAGTTTTAATGGACCTTTAATCAAAGTAAGTAACGCAGTTCCAAGACCTAAAAGTACTGCTTTTGAAGATATGGTTACAACATTTAATCCAAGAATAACACCTTTAAGAGATGCAAAACCTGCTCCTATTGCCGCAAACGCAACTCTTATCTTTAGTATCGGCATTAACAACGATACAAAAGCAAGTCCAAGTGTTTTTAAGCCCAAGGTTAAGGGAATAACTAATGCTGCGGTAACACTAACAATTGGGTTAAATGCTAAAAGTGAAAAAGTTAAAGATTTTATAACTGCTACTGCTGGCCCTAAGAACAGCATGGCTGCTCCTAACGCAATAGCTGCCATTGAAAGTGCTCCTAGTCCCATTCCTCCAATACCGCCAAGAACTGCTACATAAGCAACGATGCGTTTAACTGTGGGGTCCATAGCTCTAAACATATCTAGAAGTTCTAGAACAGTTTTGGCGACGGATTTTAATGAAGGTAAAAATACTTGACCTATTTCTCTAGCTGTAATTAACAAAGAGTCCCTGATGTTACTTAACATCCCAAGGAAAGTCTTACTTTGTTTAAACATCAGATCAGCAAATTTACCGCCTTCACTTGCCATTCTTCGGAAAGCACGCAGTACCTGCATATCTGATATTTGACCACGACGAATCATATCGTGAATTTGTGCTCTAGCCTGCAAAAGATTTGGAGACAATCCTTGTATTGACGTAGCAAGAGCATCTAAGAGAGGTACGCCATTAACAGCAAAGTCTCTGAGTTCCCTAGCTGTTAACTTACCTTGTGTTCTAACTTGTGCAAGGTTGTGGATGATTCGTTCAAAACGTCCTCCTCCAATACCGATACCGGCAGTAATATCTCCAACATCTTTAAGAGTTGGGATAATTTCTTTAGCAGCAAATCCCATAGCCATGAGACGCTTGCCGGCCATTTCTACTTCTCCTACATCGAATGGACTAATTTTCGCAAATTGTTCCATATCCTTCAGGAGTTTTTTTGATTTTTCTATATTCCCTACAAGTACCTCAAAAGCAATACTTGTTTGTTCTAGAGAGGCTGCTGCAGCTGCACTACCACCTACGATAGCTCCAAATCCGGCAGTAACAGCTGCTCCGGCCATGGTACCAGCACGACCGATTTGTTGCAAACCTCTAGCAAATCGAGTTCTTGCTCGATCAAAATCAGTAGTGTCTCCTAAAAACCGAACTAAGATTTCATCAACTGTTGTTGCCATTTTTCAAAATCCGGTGTTTGCGGTGCACTAGCTAATTTATTTGATAAAGAGGCTTGTCCCTTTTTTGTTAACGAAGAAATTTTATCTTTTGGACTTTCTTCGTTATCAAATTTTAGAATAAAGTCTTCAAGAGACAAAGATTTTTTTACGTTACCCATTCCATAGGCTAACGATCTAACCTCCATAGCAACTCTAGCAAGATAAATTTGATTTAAGAGAGGCTGTGTTTGGTTCTTAATTTCATCTTCTTGTTCTTTACTAATGATAAAAGACCAAGCAGCAACCTCTCTTAATGATAATTTTCTGCGACACTCATCTGCTGACATTCCTAATCGTTCAGCAATTTTAAAGTAGAGATAGTGTCGCTCTGCTACTTTTTTCCGATTTCAGAATCTGTCTCTTTAAACAGCAAAGTTACTAGCTGTACAGACTTATCTGAATCGTCCTGGGAGGAAAGCCAATCCCTAACTGCTTCCATATCCACGGGAGAGTCTGGTGCGTCAAATACTTTAAGCATAGCTTCAGTGTAACGAACCTCCTCATTGAGTCCGTTCATTTCTTGAGCTACTTCAAAAAGTTTTTGTTGTACTTTGTATGGAAACTTTCCAACAGTACTTTTTGAAACCAAACCTCCTCCCTTTCGCCGCAAACATAAACTAATTAACAAGGGTGCTAGATCGGCAATCTTATTAAATCCAACTGGCTGGCCATTACTATCAAATTTAATTGAACTGGCTTTAGCATTTTGGTAAGTTGTCGCATCTTGTCCGCTCATAGAAATAAGCTCAAATTCATCTAAAGCAGTACCATCTTCATTTGGTACTACTACTGGAATTTTTTGACAAATTTCTTCTAGCGAAAAATCAAGTTCATTAGGAATCATGTTTGCTCCGAGGTTAAAAGTTATGGGGAAGGTGCATTATAAGCTGGTGCAATTTCCGCAGGAGGACTACTATTATCCAAATTGGTATGAACAATAGTGACAGTTGCTTGTGGATGAGCACCATTACTCAAAGTTTCAGGTGTAAAGGATTTTAGGAATCCATAAACATCCCAACTTGAACCGTCTGGGTAATGGTAGCTAATTAGTTGATTTGTACTAGCCGCAGCGGTTAGCAATGTAACCAAAGCACTAAGTTGTCCTGGATCGTAAGCACAGGTCATCCCTGCGTCAGTTACCTCTACCAAGGCTTGATGTACAAAAGTTTTATACGTTGCATTGTGCATAGTAGTGATATCAATTTTATCACCGCTATCCAACCCTGGAGGAGTTACTTCTTTTTCCCAAACTCCTAGAGTTGCGTTTTCAGTAAAAGCTACCAAAGATTGATAGCCATTTTTCAACATCGTGCCTGTTGGTGTTCCGCGAGCTACCATGGGTACTCTCCTATAGCTGTGTGACGTACATCAAAAAGTTTAAAGTATACATAAGACCCATAACTGAATCATCTTCCATTTCATTAGTTCTAATGATATCGGATGATCTATGGTAATTATGCACTAAATAATCAGTTGTTGCTCCGTCTGATACCGTTACAGTATAACGATTTATTTGCTGATCAAAATAAGTCTCTATGCTTTTTGCCTTATTATAACCTACATAATCTTCAAATTCATTTAAGCGAAGCATTATTTGAACCCCAAATGCTTCCTCGTAATTACCTGTAGGCTGTAGTCTTTCTCTAACAATACCTCCTGTATCAAAAACATAGAGACATTTGTCTACTTGAAAATTAGAAGTAGACATTAATTTTCTTGGTACTTGTTTATTAACAAAAACCATCCAATCTACTGGAGAAGCAGAGTTTACCCTATACCCTAATCCTGTAGCTATCAATACCTCTAACGTAATCTTAGCAGCAGAGTGGTTCATGTTAAACTCCAATACTGTCTAAAGCTCTTGAGGTAAGGTTTGAACCTCTACCTGTGGCTGCTCGTACCTCATTTTCAATCATTCTAATTAAAGTTCTTCTGTGCATTCTTGCAGGTTGTTCTAAAAATTTTGCTTGTCCGTTAGGGTGAAATTTGGTTAAATCTTCATGAACATAAATAGCATATTTTTTCTTATAACTAACAATGTACTCAGGTTTTCTATCGCTGTTATTTAAAACTTTACTGGTTCCACTAGCTTTTAGTTTTCCTGTTTTTACTGGGACTAAAAGTTTGGATTCCCGCAACAAAAACCTTCCTGCTTTAGCCATACCCCTTCTTAAAGCCTGTTTATCTGCTTTTGCTAAATTGTCAACTCGTCTTTTAGTTCTAGCTATACCAGAAATATGAATAGTACCTCCACGTTGTCCCATTGGGCCATACGCTGGAGCATAGTATCCTGCTCTTGTAGTACCTTTAAACGGAATCGCCATTACATGTACCCCTTAAACATTGTTTCATCTGCATCCAAAGAAAAGTATCTTTCAACATACCTAACTTTTTGGTGCATAGGAATGGAACTTGGAATTTGAGACAAAGCAGTTCCTGCTGGGTCACTAGGTTTAGCTGTACTTAGCCATAAAACTCCCTCTTGTTGAATTTCATACGATGTAATAATTCTACAATTGTAATCTAATCTACGACCAACTACGTCTGTAAAACTTGCTACTTCGTTTGCCCAATAACAAGGGATTTCTACCGCTGTTACAGCAGAGTAATCTCTACGTCCTGACTCAGTTAATGCTCCAACCGGCCAGTAAACAGCTATTTGATTTAATAAGTCAGAAAGTATATTAGCCATCGGGATTGTTGTCCCCTATCCAAAGCGTATACACCTTGTCCCCGTACAATCCTTCTAAGTTACCCGTAGTGTCTAGGGCCATTGCTTGCTGGCCGTAGGCAGTCGATGTCAACCCGCTACCTACTGTTTCAATATCCCATTTAACTTTTGCAACATCAATTTGTCTTTCTGATGCAATAGCTTTACGGTTTACCGTCAAAGTTATCATGTGGGCAGATAACCAGCGTTCAATTAACTCTAATTGCTGATCTCCTAAAATACCTTTGGTATCTTTTTCTTCCAGGAGATCAGTCATCATAGAGGCTGTATCTATAAAAGCTTCAATATCAGTGCTGCTAGATACGTCTGAAATTAAACGAACTAACGAAGCAGTTGTTCTTCTTGCCATATCACTCTCCTGAAGAATAAGGCTCAGCTACTCGTAATGTGCTGTCCGTTATTAGTGTAGTCTTTCTGCCGTTGCTTAGTAGAGCAGTAATAAAATACCTGTAACTACCCGTTGGAGCGTTTGTTGCACTGAGTTCTGCTGCGGTAAATTCGACGTAAAATGATTGTGTTCCAGTTGGACTTGAAACTGTTGCGGTTTGCGTAATTGTTTTGTCTCCTTGTTTTGCCGTAAAGGTAACGGTTGCTCCTGTTAAATCTGGCCATTGGTTTGAACTACTCCCTGTCCAAGAAATTGCTGTACCGTCTACGTTGTGGTAATCCATACCTTGACGAAGTGTAACAGAGTCGCCTACCTTTAGATCCGATTGACTTACAACCACGCTTGCTCCGGTTAACATTCCAATGATAGAGGTTTGGTTAGATAGGGTAGCATCCCCTCCTCCAGACATAGTTAGAGCGTTAGCATCTACTTGGTTAGACACAGTAAATGTAAGTTCGTCTGTTTTTGCTTTAATTGCTGTGATTGACGAGTTATCGGGAGCAACTGTATTTGGAGTTGTCGTGTTAGCCCCATCGGTTCCACGCATATCAGTATTAGTCGTAGTTGTTCCTACTAGCGTAACATTTGCAACTACGTCATTAACTGGATCAAAATAAGCAGACGCTAACAGTGTTCTTGCTTCAAATTCAGAAACCGTAGGCAGGTCAGCAAGTTGCGTATCTAAGTTAGCACTGCTCAAACCAATAGCTGCTCTGATACTTGAAGCACTAACGCCACCTGTTAATGTATTAGCGTCTACTTGATTAGAAACAGTAAATACGAATTGATCTGTTTTTGCTTTAATTGCGTCTACGTTACTATCAACAGTAGCTAGGTCTGCAGAAGTTGCTAAAGCTGAAACATTTGCTTTGCTTGCTTCTCGACTAGCTGAGTCTGTTGTAACTTGATCAGCTGAAGCGTCAAAATAAGCACTAGCAACTAATGTTCTTGCTTCAAATTCTGAAACTGTTGGAATGTCGCCTAATTGAGTATCAAGATTAGCAGAACTTAGACCGATAGCCGACCTTACGCCAGCAGCATCTAAGCCGCTTCCTCCACCCGTTAATGCGTTTGCATCTACTTGATTAGCAACTGTGAAAACAAACTGATCTGTTTTTACTTTAATTGCGTCAACAACCGTGTCTACCGTTGCAAGATTGGCGGCTGTTGCAAGATCACTTAAAGCTCCGCTATTCGGCAAATTGTCGGTTACAGCTTTAATTGCCGTAACATCGGATGCGTTGGCTGTTGTCACAGTACCAGTAATGCTATAACCTGATTTGTCGTTATTTGTTCCGACCGTCACATCATTACTACTATGGTCGAATGTGCTTCGAGTGCTTATAGCAGCGTCAAGATTAGTAAGACCTAAAGTTGTTGAGTTTCGTAGGTCAGCATCTATCAAGGAAATACGAATAACTTTGTCTATTACACTTGAAGCCTTCAAGAAAATAGTAACTGCGTTTGCACCTGTTGCTAACGCTGCGTCAGGAATGTGTAATTGATATAATCCAGGAGTATTAGTAGAGTCAACTTCTGCCCATTTTCCTGAGGAATATGAATCTCCAGCTGACCCACTAGCTAGACTTATTGCTGTCCGAGTTCCTGACTCTCTAACGTAACTTGCCGTTACGTCAGTATGTGCAACAGAGGTTTTTCCTGCACCAGTTGAACTATCACGAATCATTAACTCAATGATTTTAGATGTTGTGGATTTTTTAATTGTATGATCGTAACTCATATCTTTATTCCTCGATTACAATTACAGTAGATCCGCCACCACCTCCACCGCCATCCTCTTTCTGCACCGCACCAACGTCCAAATATTGTCTTTGGTCAATCAGAGGAAACATATAAGGAAATCCAGACTCAAGAGAACTTGCACCACTAACAAGCGAAAAATCTGTTCCCGCGTTAGTTAATGGGTCGCTGCTTTCTGCGATTGTGTCACGGGCTGGCGTATTTGCGTTGACGTTTGCGATGTTCGTTGAGCAGTTAAAGAAGGAGTTGTTATTGATAAGTGGAGTTGAATTGTTGTCGCCTGACGAACCGAATTGTGCGTTAGAGTTAGAATCAATACCAGTCGTGCAAGTATGGAAAAGGTTGTTGATATAGCTTATCCCTGAAGTTACACGATAAGTCGCACCCGTAGTACAGTTGTAGAAAGTGTTACCGACCACAGTTGCTAAATTCGTTTGTCCCGCACCTTGGAAACCAATGCTACCTCCAATAAAAAAGTTATTAGAGAAGGTTCCATATTTGTCGTTGTAATAATTTACTTTTGACGAAGTTCCTTGCTTAAATACACAACCATGAAACGAATTGTGACCACTAACAACAACATTTGCGGCTGACGCTGACGCAGAGGTTATTTCAAAACTACAAGCAATAAAAGTATTTCTTCCTCCATTACCCTCACAACTATAAGCGGAAGTACCCCCTGTACCTAACGCAATGAATCGGCAGTTATTGTAATGAGAGTAATCCGTTCGCATATAATACGCTGGACGGTTTGCGTTATCGTTTCTCTTGAACGCAATGTTTTCCCACGACCAATACGTTCCATCAATTCCAAAGTAATTTGAAGAACTATACATTTGGACCAATGGCATATTAGTCCCAGGAGTCATTGAAGAGGTACGTTTACCATCTAAATCTCCAGGAGTTGAACTATAACCACGAACAACAATTGGAGTCGTAGAACCTCCGCTTCGGTAAATAATACCACTCCCGTAGTGATAGTATGTTCCTGCTTTTACATAAATGATATCTCCCGCACCACCTGTATTGATGTGGTTTAGAAATTCATCCCAAGTCCAAGGTGCGTCAACACTTTCCCCGTCATCGCCTTCCATAGCGTCTGGGTCTACATAATAAGTAGTCATTACAGCCCCGATTTAATTGATGCTCTAACTTCAGCTTCCGTTGATATTCCATCACTAATTGCTGGGTTAATCCAAGTATTTTCAATTTCAGCTTGTAATGCAAAAATGGAGTCTTTACGTTCTTGTTCTGCTAATTCTGCTTGATACCGAGTTCTGCTGTCAGCAACATCTGCCTCCGTTGTTCCTATATTTGGTTGTCCTCCTCCTAGCTCGATAACTTGTTCTGCTACCGAATCTAAAGATGTAGGCAATCCGTCAACAATTGTTTGTAATTCCGTTGATCTTGGATAATCGTTTGAACCAATTTCAACCCCTCTTACCATAACGTGACTAATAAACCAAGACACTAAAGATTTATCACTACCTGTTAGTGTTTCGTAATGGTCAATTAAAGACCCACTTCTTTGTTGAGTTATAGGATCTTCTACTACAGCTCCAGAACCCTCTAAGACAACTTTTGTGTCTCCACAAGGTATTGGTTTTGCTGTTCTTGCTGAAAGAGCATAAGCAATTTCTACGTCATTAAGTCCTTGATTTTCAAGAGGCTTAACATCTGTAAGGTAATCAATCACCGCTTAACTCCTTTTTAAGTTCTTCTAATCTTGTACCAGCTTGTCTAGCTAGTTCTGCCCATAAAGCTACGCGATCTTTTTCACACTCTTGTAATTTGGTGGAAGTATCTTTGTGAAAGGCAGATTGTTGTTTATACAAAAACCCTACTGCGCTTCCTAAGATTCCACAAGCAGTGAGGAGCATTCCTACTGTCGTTGGGTCTACGTTAGCAATCATCTTATTCTCCAACGAAATAAACGTCCACGACTATAGTAGGTTTCTGTCGTAGGACAATCCTCAGGTGTACAATCTTTAGTAATTTCTACTACAGAAGGAGGAACTATTGTTAATCCTGGTTCTAAGTCTACCTCAGTCTCAGGTACATTTGTTTCTTCTTCAGGAGCAGCAACAATTAAAGGTGCAGCGTTTAACTTTTTAGATTGTTCAGCTTTTTGTATTTTACTTGAACTATCTAAAGCTGTAAATATGCAAATACAAGCTAAACTTATCCACACAATAAACTCAATTAGTCTGATCATTATTCTCTCACTGCTTTAACGGATCTAACAGCTACTGATTCAAAAGCAACTGCCTTTTTATTCCAAACAACCCCAAATCCGTTGTCTCCCCAATTTTTCCAACTGTTAACAAATCCTATTCCCCACTCTATGTTATTGCCGGAACCTCTGTAAGTAGCGTACATTCCTGCTACTAAATGTCTCCACCAATCAAAAGCTAGAGTACAAGGACTTGGATCTACTGGACAAATTAAGCAAGACATAACAGAGTCAAAAGAATTGCGGGGCATTTCTTCAAAATCTACTAGCTTATGTTGCTTACACGATTCAATTACTTTTGGATCTTTTTCTAGTGATCTATCGTTGGAAAACTGAGGCCAAACGTCAAATTCTGGTATTCCGTATTTTTGGATATACTTAGTGGCTTCGATACCGAACCCTCCTTGGTTGCGGTATCTTTTTCCCATAGCTGCGGTAGCGTGAGCGTTTAGATTAGGTACAGGATCTATACCTTGAGCAGCGTAGCGATTAAGAATGCAAGCTACAGTTCCGTACATCCAACAGTACCCATATCTTCCTTGATTTAGTACAGGTACTTTGTTATATTGATGAACGTGTACCGGAGCTGTTAAATTTTTTCTTTGTAGTTCAATTAACTCTACCCAATCTTTTCTTGGGTAAATTTTGCCGCTGTACTGAGAGTGAGAACAAAATTCAGGATAACTTTGCCAATCTCTAGGAACATAACCTTTTTGACCAGCATTCCAGTCCATTACAATCGTCTCTGTATTTCTTGTAGAGTTAGATCAATACCCTCAGGTATAGGGACAGCATCTAGTTTACCTAATTGTTCTCTAAAAACAATACAGGGAGTTTGAGAGTATCCTAACTCTGCCATATCCTGCAGCCATTGTTCTGACCCACTGACATCTTGTCCCGCTGACAATCTTCTTTTTTCGATATTATTGTTATCGCAAAAATTGTCTATTTTAACACTTAACGATGCTTGTCCTTGAGCTACAGAAACAGAATCGTCAACGACAAATAAAACTTGAGATAAATTTTCTTTAGGCACAATCCTATCAGGAATAAGTTTTTCCCAATATGACGTATCGTAAACAACCCAAACTAAAGACAATAAAAGAATTAAATTGATACTTGAAAACTTTTCCTGAAAGGAAGGTTTGGTTTTAGTAATATCAATCATCGGATTTACCACCCTCTAAATTTGCTAATCGTTCCTCTAGGTCAGATAACACATTAGTTAATTTTGATACGTCTAACTCAGGTGCAGCAGAAATTTCTTTCTTTGTAAACTTGGGAATATTCTTTTTGACGTTATCAACCAAATTTTCAATTAGAGGAGTAAGACCTCCAACTATCATAATCGCAACTACTCCTACCATTTGAATAGCAGAAACTGCGGCGGTGATAACTAACGGAAGGATTTGTACGTTTTGATATCCCTCTGTTTCTGGATCTTCAAATACCCAAGTAAAAAATCCAACAGTGTAAAGTTTGTAGGCAAGAAATAACACAAAACATCCAACAAGGAATTGAAATGATTTATTTTCCTTTAGCATAACCAGGTTCTCCGTATGAGTAGTTTTTAGACAAGGTAGAGGGTTCAAACAAATTATCCTCTATCCATTTTTCTATCAGTTTAATTGCTAATTTTATAGCTATGGAGATTAACAACGAGGTAAGTATGCCTTTAAATTCTTGACTGTCTCTTAAAACTCTTTCTGTTTGTTCCACAGAACTTATTTTAATTTGGTCTACGACATTACTTTTTGGACTGCCTTTTAGTTGTTTAGGGTTGTAATACAAAGAACAAACACCCAGGTATTCTTTCCTTGCTATTTCTCTAACAAATTTTCTTTGTCTTTTTCTTAGCAACATAGTCCACCTGGGTGTTTGTCGTTTGTATCTATTAACGGTAGTGAGCACTCCACCAGTACGCACCTCGTTTATCTCGGATACATGCTCTTGCAATCAATCTCGACTCAGAAATTTGACCGTAAAAACAATGTCTAGGTTTGGGAGAATAACTCATTCCCGTACCACTTCTAGACGATCCTTTTGCACAACCTAACGGATGTCCAACCCTACCTCTAGCAATCATTAGTTTAACCTCTTTAAGAGCGTGGTTATAGGCATTTTGATTCCTATTTACCACATACTTGGAGGCTGTTTCTAATCCTTTATCCAAAGGCAAAGGCTCCTGACCTAATGTGTTGTATCCACAAAAGATCAGGAGTGTAAAAATAAGATTTCTCATTATCTACTTTTTACAATCTTTAGAGGCACAAGGAACAATTCGTTGCGTTCCAAAAATTAGATTCCTAACTGGAGTAGAATACTCTACGTCCACTTTTTCTACTGGAATCTCTACCACCTCTCTAACTACCACTCGTTTAACTTTGCACCTTTTATTGGCTAGTTTAAGTGGCAACAATCGTACACGTTCTTTAACTGACTTAACCTCTGAGCAAACTCTTGATTTAAAAGTTCCTGCTTCCAAAGTAGCAGGTACAAGACAAAAACTAAGAAGCGTTACAGCTGTTACTACGAATTTCATTTTTTCTCACTTATAGGATTCACGAACAATTTGTTTAACTGATTCTGGTAGATTTAATCGTTCAATGTCTCTAGAAAAGCCTTTACCTTTACTATCAGTTGGCCAAGCTAAACCTTCGTTTAACAACCACTGATTATATGATTTTTCTTTTCTCCACACTTCACAAATAATTCTAGCAAACGAATCTATACGAAATTTTAAACTATGGAGCACAAGAGAGTCACCGTTAGGAAAGTCTAACCATTCAACTGCTTTCTTTTTTACATAAAGTCCAGCAACTTTTTCTGGTCCTCTTACCTCTGGTGTATCCACTCCAGCAATTCTAACTCTTTCTTTACCCCAACAACCACGTCCATCGTCAATAAATACTTCAAGAGTGTCCCCGTCTATTACGGACAAAAGTTTAGCATTTCTGACGTAAGTTACTTCAGGTTGTGAGGAAAGAAACATTACTCAGACTCTTCATCCTTGATACGAGCAATAATTGCTGCTTTTGAGTGACAACCAGAAAGGTCAATTTCTCCCTCGTCTGCGTAACTTCTAAGTTCCGCTACAGTCATTTCGCTATAACCATCAGAGGTAGATTCCTGTTTTTCAACAGGAGCAACAGCTACATTTTCTAAAATTGGTACGAATCTAAGTTGTTGGGGATCGTGCAAACTTAAATCTGAAGAGGATTCAATAATGTCTCCAGGTTTGTACGTTTTTGCTCCGTCATTATGACGACCACGAATTAACTTAAATTTAAATACTGGTGTTTTGGGCATTTTACGCTCCGGTAAGTAGGTACAAAAAAAGGGGGCAAAGGACCAATCCCTCACCCCCTAATATTTTAACTAACTATCACGATGTGGTTCCGTGAACGATACCAGTTACTGAATCAGCAGTAGACTTGATCGAAGGAACTTGGATAGCCATAACTTTAAAGTTCAACTTCATACCGCCCATGGACTCCCACTGGACAGTAGTAAGTTCCATTCCGTTGATAGCTTCTACAACGTCAGAGGTCATCTGAACAAGAAGAACTACGTCACCGGAAAGGTAATCCAAACGTCGAACGTCTTGAATGCCGTCGATTTCTCGCAGGCGACTTCGAACAGTTTGAGTAGAACTTGCCTCGGTTGCTTTATAATCCTCGTCCAATTTTGCATCATATGCAGTTGAAACGTACATCATAAAAGGACCAAAGAAGTTTTGTGCGTAAGCCAACTCACGCATAGCAATAACTTCGTCAACAAAAGTCTTACCGACAAACGAAGCACTAGCCGTGAGGTCAGTTTTCGTAATTCGGTCAGGATAATTTGTCAAACCGTAAACTTTTGACGTTCCACCGTAATCGGTTGAATCGCCGTAAGTCATACCAACTTGATTACCAATGTAGGTATTCTCGATGGTTTCAGCTACTCGTCGAGCTGCTTGCTCAGCACGAATAAAACTAAGCTGCGGAGCAGTCATCAGTTTTCGTCGGCTGTAGTAGAAAGAGCTGTGGGTAATAGGCAGAGGAATACCTTGGAGTTGGTACACGCTCTCATCGCCACGACCCTCGTTGACGCCCTCCATATCGACAATAGCTTCACCGTCATCGGTAATGGTTTCGTGCTCAAGAACACTCGTAGCCATTCCGTCAACGCTAAAGGTATTAGCAGCACGCAAATCGCTGTAAGCACGCAAACGCTTACGAGCAACTTTAATAACGCGATTGTCCATTTGAATCCACTGATCCTTAGACAACGTAGTAGCGTTGAATACGGGACTGTGAACGTCATTGGCAATCAAATCACGAATCAACACAGCTTGACGCTCGTTGATGTACTTAGTAGTGCCGTCCTCATTCCTAACAAAATCGCCTTGGGCGTTCTTAACAGGAACTCGTCGGCCAGTACGAATAGTACAAACTTTGTTGCCTTGAGCATCAAAGTAAGGACGAAGCAGGCCTGGATCAAATCGCATTTCTGCGAGTGCTGAACCAAATTCTCCCCGACCTTCACCATTCATAATGAAGTCTGTCTGTACAAACATAGGTAAAATTCTCCTTGGTCGGTTGACCTACAATTTCTTAACGTGAACAAGAGTATTAGAGCCACCAACTGTGATGGTTTCCATAACGATGTAGCCGGTTCCAGCAGAAACTAGCAAACCAGTAGCTGCTTCAAAACCTACCTCATCCCCAATAGCTTGAGCACCTTCTGAAGCTTTGAACAACAGATTAAGCTCATCTCCTGGGAGTGGGGTATAAGCAAAAACACGCTCTCCAACAGCGTAGTTGGTTGAATTAGTGCGTCCTTGCAGATAGTCTACGTCAGCTACGCCAACAGAGTTAGTACCTGCTGCGTCAAGAGAATGGCGACCACCAACAGGCTCAGTAGCTGCAGTAATAGCAACTCCCATTCCTGGACTAATGACCTCCGCAGCAGTTCCTTCCAACCGCTGTCCCTTACACTCAACAGTGAGCACAATGGATCGACCTTTTGCCATGATAGTTATTCCTCATGTAAAAATGTTTAGGATTAGTTTCCAAAGTTCATAACTGGCAAGTCAAGAGCTTCGAGTGGTTGCTCTTTATTGTCAACTCGAACATTGCCGCCCAAACGAGGAGTAACTTTTTTAGGTTGCTCTTCAGGGTCAGCCTGATTACCTACAAGGCTTGCGATTTTACGCAACTCATCAACACTCTTCTCAGAGAGTTCTTCTTTTGAAAAAGCACAGTCTTTATTAACCGTGATTTTTGAAACCAAAGAGTCTTTTTCCTTTTGCATCATATTACGAGCAAAAGCAAGTTCTTCTTTTACGCTTTCAGGTAGAGCTTCTTCGTTGAAGCTAGGAGCTTCTTCTTGAACTGGAAGCTTTGCTTCCTCTACCTCTTGATTTTCAACTTTTTCTTCTGGCTTATTAGCCAAACGCTCAAGTTGATCAAGATCAAATTTGTTAAGAACTTCAACATCATCTTGCGAAAACTGAGGCTCTTCACCACACTCGCAGTTTCCTACTAAGTGGTCAAGAAGCTCTTGCTTACGCTTCGAGTCGAGTTTCGGCATGGTACACTCCATACATCTAAAGGAATTAACGACCAAAAGGGCACTGAGATTCAATGACCTTACTACGATAAAAAGGACAAGTATTGTCCACCTCAGCATATTTTGCTGGATTTTGATTTGCTATACTAGAAACTGATTTTTTAGACCACATTCTACAAGACCAGTACCCAGGAGTTGTTTTATCTTTCTTTTCAGAACAGTTATGTCGATCTCTAAATGCTTTGCGCCTTTTAGGATCGTCACGTTTAATTTCCATATTAGGATCGCCAAATCTAACAATAACTGTTTTACCTGACTTACCTTTTACATACACTGCAAATTTCTTTGGACCTTTTGGAGTTCTAAACGGTTTGTTTAGTTTTCTCCCTTTTGGTTTTTCTGCGTTTAATTCTAGCTCAGTAGGAAACTCAAGTTCCTCTTCATTATAAGTAATTTCTTGCTCTTCATTTACGTTAAGACCACAACCGTCATTTAAACTACAAGCACCTTTTACGTCCATTAGTATAGCTAAATGATCTGGACGATAGTTTTTGGCTATTGCGTTATAAGGTTTGTCTTTCCAAGTTTTATTTTTTACTGGAACATTTTCAGTGTAAAGTCCCGTAGAAAGTTCCACAGGTTCTCCCGTTTCAAGTTTACTCATTAACGCAGGAGACAATCTTGAAGTTCTTTCTTTATCGAACCAAGCATCAGCTACTAATTTTTTATCTTGAACCCTAGCGTTAAACACAAAACCTAAAGCATAATTTTCTAAGATTTCAGGTGAACGGGCAGAAACTCCCACTCCATCTTTATTTGGATGCCCTAACGTCAAAGGCATCATATTCCAAGCATCCACATTCTTAGAAATTTCTTCCAAAGGGTAATACAATGCTCCTGCTGAACCGTTTAAAACTCCTGGAACAAGCATAGAAACAGGAGCTACCACATACTCTCTAGCTCCCAATTTATTTTGTTGAGTTACAGGAGCAAGATTTTGAGTAATAATTTCATAACTTACTTCAAAATTATCATTTGCACACATAGTTACCTCGTTAACAAAAAGTTGCTACATACAGCATATAACCAACTAGATAAAAATCAAAGAGGTTTATGACTTTTCTATCCATTTAAATCAGAAGGTGGGTCTACAATTCCTGAAATAAGAGGTCCAACATCTGCTGATCTTTTTGCCGAACTTCCTACAAAAGAACATCTACAATTAGGATGAATTGGGATAAGTCCATAAGCCTCTTGTATGCTCATCACTTTACCGTCAAAAGGTTTACAAAGAGGACAAACCTTAGTATCGCTGGATGAAATGTACTCTACATTTTCGTTTGATGTAAAACTTTTAGTAGTTTCAGCTGCAACTTTAACCTCTGTTATCCCAAATCCCTGAAAAGCATCCAATAGTCCGTAGGATTGAGCTCGTACTACCTCTGATCTTGCTACTGTTCTTGACCTAAGTACGCCAATGTTATGCATAGTTTGTTGTAAACTCTTGTATATATCTTTTTCTGTAGCACCTCTTACTAACAGTATAGATAAATCAGAAAGAATACGACCTCTTACAGCTTGAACAATGGTAGTTAAATCTGAAAGAGTTTTTTGTCTTAAAGTATCAAGCGTGTACATATTTGATACTTGACGAATAAAAGCAATTTCTAATCCTTGTGCTGAAGAGGAATCTAACCAAAATAATTCTTTACCTTTGGTGTATCTAATGCCACGCCTAACTCCTTTAATGTAAGCATCTTCAATATACTTTTGATACCAATCTCCAGCTAACAAAGCTACTTTAAACTGTTGATCTAAAAAAGTTTGTACCCAGTCTAAACGCTCTTGAATTACTGTGAAATTATTTGTTTCTCCAAGTAGTGGAATATTAGCAGCAGCAATTCTTAAATTAGAAGCAACAGAACGATACCTACTGTTTACCTCCATTACAAATTTGCGTCTAATTAAAGCTGTCTTACTTGGATCTGATCTATTCACAGTTACTACCTCTTGTAACAAAAGAACTAATTGGGATGTCGTCTATCTCTACGAAAATTTTATCCCCACTACCTGTTCTTCTTTGTCGTTCTTCTCTTTCGCTCCAAAAGTGTCTAATCATTCTAGTTTGACAAGCAATACATTCAGGAAGCGGGGCACCTTTTTCTCTTTTAGGTTCCCATTTAATTGCTTGTTCGTAAACAAAGATTAACTGTTGCCCGATTGGAGTATCTAACCACAACCTCATAATTAAGATTACTCATTACCAAATACTTTTTCTTGTTCGTCCAATCCAGCTTCTTCCTTTTTACCACTATCTCTTTTCTTTAAGATGGCGTCATTTATATCAATAGGTTCTGGACTGGGGATTCTTCCAATTAAAGCCTCTGGCTCGTCAACTCCCTCATCTATATGCTGTTGAGTTTGATCTAAAATTTCTTGAGCCTCTTGAGGACTAAACCCAAGTACCTTAGTCAAGAAATGACCTGGAGCAATAAGATAATCTCCTCCACCTTGAACGTACTTGGTAATTGCGTTGACTTGAGTAACTGCCCAAGTAGCTTTAGACTGTAACGATAAAGTTGTAAGGTCTGGCCAACTAACCCCAAATCCTTGAGACGGTACAGGTAGTACGCCGGTTGTAATAAGTCTATTAACCAAAGGAGCAATAATCTTAGGAGTTATGTAGGACGTTTGCCGCATAATCATCCTTTCATCCCAAGAATCCTTATCAGTTGAACTAGCTAATTCCCCTCTTTCAGAACCATTAAAGATTCTTACTGGACATCCTAGATAAACACAGATAGCTGAAATACGAGGATCAATATGAGGTTTAGGATCGGTTACAGTGCCTGCTATCGTTTTCCAAGAACCTCCTACTGTGGCCATATATCTTTCAAGAGTATTTTTTGCTCTTTCAACTTCCTCGGATAACGCTGCTTTATCAATATTTGCCTTACCACCCAAGTTAGGATGAGATTCAAACGATAACCAAGGAAACGCCATTCGCCAATATCCTTCTCCTGACGCCCCGAATATTTTACGCAGGTCTTGAAGTTCATTTACTACAGGCTTCATAGCAGGAGTACCGATAAACTCAGAGTTAGTCAGTCCGTCAGCTAGATGAACGATACGAGTCCAATGGACCATAACATCTTGGTTACTTACGCCTATGGCGTAGTTTTCTCCTGTTTGATCATCTGTTTCAGTAATTGTAAGACTGTACATTTTAGGTCGACCATTAAGTGGTCCCTCAGTATACCATTCTACAATATCTACGTGTGTCTCATCGAAGCATCTCAGTCCTACAAGTGTTATGTCCCCCGCGTTACTTCCACTTTTTTCTCCTGAAAGAGAGAATCCAGGGGCTGGTTTGTCGTAGCTAACACTCTTACCGTCTATGTCACTTAACTCCAGGAGCAATACCCCAAAGGAACCAATACGGCTAAGTTTATCAGCTCTCTTACATACTTCCCAAACTAGAGAACCGTGGTCGCCAATATGGTGGTTTGTCTCTACTTGAGAGTAAAGCGTTTGATTAAGGTTGTTCCAAGCCTTTTCAAATTCTGTTTCTTCCAACTCTTTAGTTTCATAGACTACAGGTTGAATCCTCCACGACTCGTCTACAGGTAAGTCAATAACGCGAGTAGCAATAGGGAACCTTTCATACAGGTCCAAAAACTTCTCTGCCGTTAGTTCGCTGCTTTCGGGATAACCACAGTCCTGGTACAAATCCCGTTTAGGATGAGAAATTTTCTCTTGGATCTCCCTACGATGGTAGTATGCGTTAAAAGCTAAATCTCCAAGTACCTCTCGGTCTGAAGCAGACAAATCTCCAAATATGTTATCAGTCATTTAATCGCACCTATTTCAAGCGTTGTCGGTGTATGGATAAGGGCAAACACAGCCAGGACCAATGAATCGGTTTCGTCGGGAGAACAACCCAATAACGATTTTATAGTAACTAAACCTTTATTGCCTCTAGCGTGAGCACCACCTGGTTTGTCTTTCGGAGGTAGGAACATACGTCCTTCACCGTCATATTGTAAGGGTAATGGAGTCAATTGCCTATAGATTTCTTCATACTTAGCAGGAATACCAAATACAACCTCTCCTGTTGAAGCCGCTTTATCGGGATTGATTGCCTCTCTTAATAGACCGTACATTTGTGCTCTACGGTTTTTGTATGCGTACTTGCGTTCTTTAATGTCTTTCTTTTCTTCAGGATCAATCCAACCAGGAGTGAACTCGTCTACGTCTGGTAGCGTAGGTGCTTCTCCAAAACCTACGGAGCGTACATCCCAACCTGCGGATCTAAGATAGTCTGCGTGTTCGCGTCCCCCACCACCTCTATCGAAAATAACGTCATTGGGGTCTATACCATACTCTTTCATTAGTGCTATGGTTCGACCTTTAATGAGAGCTGTGTTAGAGGTACGGATTGCTACTTGGTCGATAATACCAAGCCGGTCTACTACCGTCCATACAGTGTTGTCTCCACCCTCTGCGGGGTCCACTCCCATAACTCTCCTGAGGTGACTACGTTCTAATTTTTCTAACTTGCGGGCTTGTTCGGCTGAGTTAGCTAACCAAGGTTGAGGGAACATCCTAATTTCTTCACCCTCGTAAAACTCTGCATCAATACCTGCGGCTTTCTTAACTGGATCGTAAGTTTTGCACCTAAACTTGTAATCATCGTAATCCATACAACCTGGTACTAGGATACGGCGAGACATTGGTTTGCCTGCTTTCTCCTCGGCTAACGCTAGTTGGATGTTTGGGGATTCGATAGCGGGAATCTTGATGACCTTTACATCGTGGTCTAGGAATGGCGAATCGGATTTGATCGAACCCCCGTTGACGTATCGTTTGAAAAAGTTTTCGCAGGGGAAAGCGTTTCCAATGATAAGGATGCGATGCGCCCAAGTATCTACGCCCATAAAGTTCTCGTCTGAGAAACCGGATGCCTCGTCAATGATAGCTAATACGGCTGGTTCCATATCGGGACCATAGGGGAGGTGGCGACCCAACAAACCCTCGCCTTGCTGTACTACACGCCCAATACATTCGGATGCTCCGTGTAGCGTCCCATCGGGTAGGACTTGCCGTAGGTGCATGTGGTTTACTTGGAAGGGTAGCGGAATCTTGCTTGTTTGTATGAAGTTACGAATCTCACCCCATAGAACGCCTTGTAGTTGGGAACCGTCTACGGATGAGGTAATGACACGGGCTGGTACTCTGGATGCGAAGAACCATACTGCGGCTAGACCTGATACATAGTCTTTACCGAGCTTGTTACCTGCTACACAAACTGTTATCTTGTTCTTCTGTATTGATTCGAGAATGTCTACTTGATACTGTGTAAGTACGGAGCCAGGCCAGAATAGTTGTTGGAATTTGACAGGGTCTTTGAGTACAGAGGGAAAGTCCTTTTCTATGTCTATTGAAGGAGGAGGAGATGTATCAGGCATGGTTGCTTGGTTGTTGGTATGATTGGACGGTTTATGGAGTATAGCGTGGTTGCTGTTTGACGGGTAGTTTTATTATATGAGAAAGTGGTTTTGCAAAAATTTTATTTTGAGATATATTATACCTGCCAAACTTTTTGCAAAAGTTACGAAAGTTGAGATCGGGTACACCAGGCCGAACGGCATAAAAAATGGGATCCGCTAGGATCCCCGCTAGCGGGGGGTGAACCCCCGCTTTACCCGATAGTAAGATAGGCTAGCTAAGTGACTTAGCTAGTTTGCGGCCCTTAGCGGTTAACTTGAATATTTCGACCGATCTTGCACGCCCGTCTAGGCGGCCCTTAGTCGATTCCACTAGGCCCTTACCTTTAAGGCTAACCACGTTCCACCCGCTATACGCGGGGTCGATAGCCTTAGCGTCCCAATATTCGTAAGTAAGTCCCCCGGACTTGTGGGGGCGACTAGAACCGATATAGGCGGTCGCATCGGCGCTGGTCTTAATAGCCCCCGCTTCCACTAGGCCCTTAGCGTCGAGAGGGCCGCTAGTCAACGCACGCACGATAGCAGCACCACGAAGTGAGACGGTAGTTTTAATCGAAGTCGTCATAGTTTTAACCTTTAAGGTTAGAGTAAATGCTTGTCGGTTAACAGCTAACCAACTAACTAGGAATGTACCATAGGTATCGGACTATCGCAAGCGGGCTAGTAGCCTAAAATCGTAATTTTCCCGAAATATTTTAAGGGTGACTATTCCCACCTTAGCTAGTGGGGGGGCTAGTGTGTTACCTAGTTGGGGGGGTGGTTTATCGTCGCACCCTAGTGGGTGGGTAGTATAGCACCCACGCTAGTCGGGGGGGTGCGGTTTATCGTCCTACCTCTGCCGGGGGTGGTGTACCCCCCGCCTGACTGGAGTGTGCTGTCTGCCGGTGAGCCGCACATCACCTCAGTTGAGTGCAAGTGACCACATGCTCATTGTCGCAGAGCAGGGCATTCAACGTGAGCAGGCAGCAAGTGCTCATTGTCGCGACAGTAGGGCATTGAACATGAGGGGGCAGCAAGTGATATTGCGTGCGCAGCCAACTGTAAGGCATCTGAGCAGAATCAAACATGGCCATGGCTGCATACCCAAACATATATATTCAGTTGAGCCCAAGGGCCGAAGATGAAAGAGCCGAAGATTCAAACATAGTTAATCTTTCATACCCAAGGGCCGAAGAACAAACATACGCACAGGCCGAAGATTAAGAGCCGAAGACACAGTAGTATTTATTCAATTGGCCAAAAGGGCCGAAGATGCTGCTAACTGTTATCGTAATTATTTAACTTGGTTTAATATGCTGACGCTTGGTAGACGATAATTCTTTTAGAGGACGTTCCTCTACAAAGTTAAATCTAACTAGGAAACAGAGTTATGGCAAAGATCGTAGAAGTAATCAAAGTAGCGACCGGAGGTTATCAGTCTTGGGCAATCGTAGAGGGTTACGGAGCATCTGACGTAATGACAGACGGAGAGAAGATATATCACCTACATCCGGTTATCCCTGCTCATGAAGCGATAGCCGTACCACTCGGAGTTCCGGTAGGTACAAAAGTAGCCGGTATAAGATGGACAGAGGCTGCTACTCCTTCAAATCTAACCCGTTACTCATTGGTATAGGAGACAAAGTACTGTGAACTGTGTTAGATGCAAAACGCCTATCCTGAAAGAGAGGCTTGAGGCGTTACCCAATACTAAGCTATGTATGGCCTGTGCTGAGGCTACAGTAGGCAAAAGAGTTGGGTTTATGGACTACGGACATAAGACAGCTCCGAGTCTCGTACAGATAGAGTCAAACGACAAGGAGGGCATCCGCTTAGCAAAGCGAGCATTTAGAAGAGCAAGGTAGAAGGTGTAGGCTTCTTCTTCTTTCTTCTTCTTCCTACACCTCCCCTTAATACGCAAGTATAACGCATGTCAGGCAGAATAATAGCCCTGAGCAGGAATTATTATGACATAGTTATAACAGTTGAGACTCCGTGCAGTATCCAATTGGGACTCACGTGAGACTGCGTGCAACTCAGTTGAGCTACTCTATTGCTTTACGCTCAATTGCCGTAGCGTCTATCACGTTACCACGACCCCCAATTTGCCCCAGCAACTCAACTATAACCCGTTGCTTAATTTGATCGTCTAACACGTGAACGTGCAAATCATCATTCAGAAGGCCGAAGTGCTTCAGAGCAAGATGTAAGGCTTGATCCTTAGACATCCATTTGACCTCTAGCTGGTTATAGTACTCACGTTCACCCTCCTCGTTTGTATAAAACTTGCGTACGGTTCTAATCTCAGTTATACACTGCCTCAAGTGAGGGGGTAGCTTCTTGATCTCCTCCATACTCAAGTTACCGTCATTATCATAGAGGTCAGTTATATCCAGCTCTACAACATTCCTCAGCTTATCAAGTACCTCATCTGAGGCCCACTGTAGTCGCTCCTTGCGTTCCCTCAGTTCCTTCCCAATAGCAGCTCTAATCACCTCATGCTTCATCAATGCTGCTCCCCCCTGCGAGGGATATTTGTACCCAGCCTCCCTAGCTGCCTCCGTTGGGCTGAAGTTATCGCTGGCTAACAATGCCTTAACGAATACCTGTTGTTGGGCCGTTAATGCCTGTATTGATTTATCACTAGCACCACGTTGACGTTCACTAATATTCTTAGTGCTCATAAGTCCAACCACACCTTATATATAGCAACAAAACAAAAACACCCCAGTTCGTGTCATTTCAAGCCACTAACAAACCATAACCTCATACGCAAATAAAGTCAAGTGAACGCCATAGCAATACAGCTCAGTACCATGGCAAAGACAACTCACGTTCAACTCATTTCATTGAATCAAACCCAGCAAAGCAAACCCAGAAGAACATACAAATAAACAAACCGAAGCCGAAGAACCGAAGACTGACAGCCCCTAACTGTTTCCTAAAAATCTAACTTGGTTTAATCTGATAACGTCTGGTAGTCGATATTACTAATAGCCCGAAAGAGCGTTTCTGACGGGTTTGTTCGAGATCCTAACTAGGAAACAAAAGATGTTCAAAACTAAAAGACGACAAGATAGGGAAAGCCTCATAGCAAATATTTCGCGTTTAGAGGCTGAAAACAAACGACTCGTTGAGTTCGGAACCGACTGGAACGTACCAGGTAACGAGGATGATCCATTTTCCTCTCGTTCACTATACGGTCGGAACAAGAGACAAATCGAGTTTTTCCAAAGACTACTCGCAAAAATTAGCTAGGAGAAGATGATGAAAGCTATTGACTTACAAATCTTTTCGGCGGCTTTGGAGGCCATAGCAAAACGAGGTTTTGTTTCTGGCGTAACTCCGTTGGAAGGAAACGAGTTAAATTTGACCCGTGAGCCTGAAAACGATAGTGATATCGACGAACCTTGGGGAATAATTAGTGTTAAACCCCCTACGTTGTGTTACTATTATGTGGTTTTGAAAATTCCTCCCGCTTTTGTGTGGTATAACTGTGCCTACGGATTTGTGTACTTTAAGGATAATGCTACTAAAGATGAAGATGTAAAAGTTACTGAATTTGAGATTAACTTGAAAACCGGAGTTACTCAAGTTCCTACTGAATCCGATTTTGAATAAATACCTTGCTAGGAGAAAACGATGTTAAAAGTGTCCCCCATACCAAAGATTGGGTCCAGTAGGACTGGTTCCCTTGTAGCCACATACGAGCAGATTACCAGTAGAGTAGGAGAGCCAAATACCACGCACTTAGACGATCCTGATAAGGTAAAGGCAAGTTGGGGCTTTCGTAGTGAAGATGGCCGTGAGGCGTTTATCTGGTGCTATAAACAGTCTGATGCGAGAGGTTGTTTAAATTGGTCCACAGACGGAGATCAAAGTCTAATCAAAGAGCTATTTTGGTGGTAGTAAATCACTAACGCAAAGAAAAATATGTGGGGTGGCGGGGACAAAATTGTTCCGACCCCAAGGGGTAAAACTGTTATAAAGAAATTACTAGATGGTTTAATCTGGTAAAGTCTGATAGTCGATAGTAGTTTTAGCGGGGGAACGGTTCCTCAAGCTATTTTTTCTTCCATAACTAGGAGGCTCCAATGGCGAGTCAGTATAAGTTCGATTACATGGACGAAACGTGCCTCATGGCAGGCGTAACTCTCCCCTGTTCTAACCTTAAACAATTCGAGGAGGAGGTCAGATACGACGATCCTGTTTTGTACCGTAAGGTGAACCGTCTATGTTGGTTACGCGAGACAGGCCAACAGTTTAAGCGAGTACCTTTGACTCAAGGTACGCGAGTGGAAACCGTAGATACAGAAATCGAGCGTTTACAGTTTAACAAGTAAGGAGACTAATATGTACGAAGGCATAAACGTAGCTTTGTTACTCATTGGATTGTGGGTAATCGGATGTTGGATTTACTTCATTTACGGGATTATTACATTGGGCATCATATGATCTTGCGTGCGGCTTCTGTAGCAAAGTAGCTACACTCCGGTTCTCCCAAACTCTCCCCTACGGTGGAGGATCGGGGCTGTAATTACTTCAAACTCCTTAGACAAAGGAAAAGTTATGGTCATGCAAAAGTTTCACGATTTGGGCGTAGAATTTGACACTTCAGAAATCGTAGGTAAGATGTCATGGCAGCAGTTTATCGACTACTGTAAGGAAGATGGCATTGACGCTCACGTAGTTCGTCTCAGATTTATCGGGGATTATGTTAACAAAAATCACTTAGTCCTCGATTTTTCATACGCATACGTTCGGGTAGATGGCGATATTTATGATATCACATTCTTCCCAATAGATAACTGGCATGGGGTCAACAAAGGGGCGTTCAGAACAGACCTCTATAAAATGGTTAAACAAACCGGAGTGTTTGTTCCTAACCTATTCAGTTCTTTATCCATTTTCACTTAATACAGCGATTGACAGTTGACGCTGCGTGCGGATGTCAGCTGTTGTTACTTGTTTTAATAATTTCTAAGATGGTTAATATTGAGCTACCTTGGTAAATTATAATTAGAGTGTTGGACGAGTATCGTCCTGGCGGTTTTAGGAACCTGGCCGCCATTACAAACGGGTTCCGTACACCTTGTTCTCGAAAGGAACATATTATGTCAGTTGCAAAATCTCTCGTTGCCGAAGCTCCCGTTAAAACTGCTGCTCCAAGAGCTAAGGCTCCAAAGCCCACTCCCAAGGCTAAGGCCAAGACAGCCGTTCCTACCCCTGAGCCAAAAGCTGAGGCTCCCAAGAAGGAACCTAAGCCTGAGATCAAGGCAGAGGATCGTCCGTTGACTCTCAAAGCTAGGACGTTTCTTAAACTGTTGGAAAAGCATCCTAAAGGATTGACCCGCAAATCTCTACTCGAAATGAGCGGTTTCAAGTCGGACGCTATGTCCAGCTACATGGGTTCGACTCAGGGTGATAAGTATAAGAAATGGGATGCGGTAGCCCGTGACCCCAAGAACAAGTCTTGGAATCATATTAGTCTCCTTGGTCGAGGTTATGTGACGTTTAAGGCTGGAGTTCAAACTCCCGATCAAGGTAAACAAACGGTATTTACCATTACCAAGTCGGGACTCGCTGCCGCCAAGAAAATCGGCTAGTACAACTTGTACGAGTAGATGTACTCCCTCTCTCAAGATCGACTCCTTGAGGGAGTGGGGCTGTGTTTACTTCATTACAAGGAGCTTAAAATGCCTAACACGTTCTCACCAGTAATCACTACTTTTAACGACCTCAAAAGTCTACGAATGACTTTAGGTTGGGTAGATTGTACGTCCAGTATCGAAACTGGAAACGTAGATGTTCAGTACTTCAACCTTTACTTCCAGGACGAGAGCAAAGCCATGGTTATTAGGGATGGGTACATGTTGTTCTACGAACGTGAATTTCCCTCAAACTCAGGTATCGGAGTTGACAACATACTGGAGTACGACTTTAATTGTGGAACCGTCATAGATGCAACTCAGCAATTCAAGATACTACAAACCTACTGTCCAGAAAACGTACAGCTTTGGTTCGACACTCTACATAACGCAATACATAAAGTGGTTAACAACTGAGACTGCGTGCGGATTCAACTTGTTCTCCTTTTGTGACTCACTTCAAACGAGGTAAAATGACTACAATTGACGCTGCGTGCGACAACAGCTTGTTGGCAGTTATCGTTAATTGTTTATAACAAAAACAATACTAGGTTCAACGGAATTTATTTTCAAAAACCCAACGACCGAAGATGAATTAGGATCACTGGGATTTGTCGACAAAAACCCAACGACCGAAGATGAGGTTAAAAATGGAATTAGACATCACCGACAATATTTATGTCAGACCTTTGTTACCCGTAGATGTTCCAAACATTATGAGGTTAGAAACAGAGGAATTTTATTTCCCAATTAATGGACATCCTTGGAGTAAAGAAACTTTAGCAGAGATGATGAACCACCAGCACACTGGAGGTTTAGCTGTAGAGTACATACCTGACGGACTTAAAGCACATAAACAGTTTTGTGGATTTTTGATTTACACATTCGAGGAAGGTTGTGCAATTATTCAACGAATAATAACTTGTCCACAAGGAAAAGGCATTGGATTTTTCCTGATGAATAGTTTTGAAGCCAACCTGCCTCGTAAGAGTGATTTTGAAATATTAGTTGCTGTTAAAGAAACAGACGAAAGAAGTCAAGATGCATTTTATGCTTGGGGATTTGAGGAAGGAGAAGAAATAGAACCAGAGGAATACAATCCAGAAGATTTAGGTACTTACATTTCATTTTCAAAAGAAATTAAAGAGGAGCATTACTTATGACAAAAGCATTAGTAGTTTACCCAAACGGGTTTATGGAGGAAGTTAATCTTGAAGGTTATCAACATCTCAAAACTCTTATCGGGGGCATGCTGGAGGTAATTCGTTTTGATGACGATACTTGGGTTTACATTGACGAGGAAGGCAAATTTAAGTCTCCTCGCAGAGTAAATGCAGTAGCAACCTCCATAGCAACTATGTTGCGTGCGGGTTTAGCTGAAGATGATTACATCGTAGGCACTGCTGTTTTCGTAGGGCCAGCCGACCAACACGGCGACGATACTGATTGTCCAGATCGTATGTTTGCCTTTCAAGTTCTTTACCAGTCGCTATGTCCTGAAATTACTCATAAAGGCGAGTAAACTGTTTCCGTAAAAATCCTACTTGGACTACTTGTGGTTATTTTTGTAATACCCTGGTAGTTTATAATTAGAGCCTGACGAGTCGATAGGATACGGCTTTTATCAACCCACAGGAGAAAGTAAATGACCGTCATAGACAAAGAGGTAGATTCTGCTGTTCGCTACAGAGATAGTCTAGCAGCTTTAGAAATCTACAAAGAATTAGCCGCTAAGACAATGGAGGCTATGGTTCAACTTAAATACGAAGCTTCAGATTACGAAAGAGGTTTTGTTGGTTGTACTCGTATTACGGCGACTTGTTTATACGATAGATTTGAATTCGATTATCAAGTCGCTAACTGGAAACGTGACGACAGGAGACCAAGTCTCCCGTTTACCAAAAAAGAATACTTAGAAGGTTGTGGAATTACACCAAAAGTATTAGAACACGTTGGTCTGCCACCAACCTTTAACGACGATGAGGATAACAATGGATCCTCCGAGTGATAAAGATTGGAAACAAGTTTATCCAGAGTTATTAGACTATTTGGATAATACGGTTTACTACAAAGTCGATGGGTATGGTATGACGTACCTTAACGCTATGGACCAAGCATTTTATGAGTTCGGTTTTGAAGGAATTAGAATTCAGTTACTATATGTTGCTTCCAATATTAAACGTGGAAACAAAAAGATAGAAGATACTTTGACTATGTGGTCAAAGAAAATTAAGAGTGACCTAGCTAACAGGAGCTAACAATGGCAGGTTTTATTGTCCCTCAAGGTAATCCCGATATGGAACTCAAAGGTATTCTTACCAAAGTTCCTGTGTCGGTCCATGAACAGCTTATGATCATTTCCGAAACAAACGGTATCGCTATGAATACCCTAGTAAACGAAATGATCGTACATTGCCTCAAAGACGTTGAGGTACCAGATAGAGATAACTCTGAGTCTTTGGAAGATGTTCCAGACGATGAGTAAGTATCCTCAAAGAGATTACGGTTACAGGGACAGTCCTCAAGTAATTATCCCGCCTATCATAAAAGACGAGGTACAAAATGAGAGCTGTCCAGAATGTAAAGGTGAAACGCTGTTCGTTATTGAAGTAGGATTGGAGAACGAGGTCAACGACCGAGAATCTGCAGGTGTTTATATCGGGTGTGCAGCTTGCCCTTACGCCTCCCCCATGATGATTAGGAGATAGACAGACAAGATACCGGCGAACAAAATAGTAGGCCAGAGGGTGTTCCTCAAGCCTTATCAACCCCTATTTAGTTTATGGAAATTACAAGATGACTAATATCGAATTGCAAGATGACGAAGTTTTGGAACGTACCGAAAATGGCGAGATCCGAGTTGTTAAACAACGTAGCAGGCGTATCGACGTAGATTGGGAGGGTGATCGTATCATCCTTCCTAACGGTATGGACTATGACGAAGCTCTCCGTTCTTTGAAGAAACGACGAGATGAGGACAACCAAACGGTAGAGTTCTCAGAGGTAATCAAAGCGTTTCCTGCTGACGGTGCTGTGGCGTTTCAAAAAGCTCTCCGTTCCAAATACGGATGGACGAGTCTACAACCAAGACGTTCCTTTTGGGGCGACAGACCTCCTCGTATGGTTCCCGTTGATATTGCTTTCGACGAGGCTATCCAAGTCCCTTGGGGTGACGTAGAGGTTCCCAATATCAAAGGAACCCTTACTACATCTTACGAGATGGTAGACGGTATGCCTCAGTTTAAGCTCGTCGCAGAAATTCGTCGTGCAGATAAAGCAGCGTTTGAGGAGATAGTTCAACTTACCCGAAACTATGTCCTGGAGGAAAGTATCTACAAGTCGCAAGCTATTTGCCTTAGCTTCAGAGACGAGGATGGTGACCCTGTTGGTTACGACCCAGAGTTTTCTCCCAAGTTTATGGATCTTAAATCATTCGATCCTACCGAGCTTGTACTACCAGCCGATGCAGGTAACGCTGTTCAAATTAACCTTTGGAACCCTATTCAGCATACAGAGTTTTGTCGGGCTAATCATATCCCGCTTAAACGTGGTGTATTGTTGGAGGGCGGTTACGGTACAGGTAAAACTCTTACTGCGTTCCAAACCGCTCAACTTTGTGTTAACAACGGATGGACGTTTATCTTGTTAGACGATGTTCGTGACATCCATAAGGCTTTGGAGTTCGCTCGTATGTACGAGCCTTGCGTTATCTTTGCCGAGGACGTAGACAAAGCCGCCAAGAACGGTCAGCGTACTGACGAGACCAACCGTATCTTTAACACTATTGACGGTATCGAGGCCAAAGGTCGTGACATTATGACCGTACTTACTACCAACCTAGTCGGTGACATACATCCAGGCTTTATTCGTCCTGGTCGTATCGACGCTGTCGTTACTGTTGGTCCCCCAGACGATCAAGCTATCGTTCGTCTTGTTCGACGATACGCTCAAGATTCTCAAGGTCGTCCGGTTTTGGACGAGCTAATGACTGACGAACAAATCGTAACGGCTATGTCACCCGTCAGAGGTGCAAACGCTGCGTTTATTCGTGAGGTCGTAGAGCGTTCCAAGCTAGCAGCTATCTCTCATGCTGATGGAGCGATTGTTGTGTCGGAATCAGACTTAGCTAGTGCTGCTAATACGATGAAGATGCATCTCGATCTGGTAAACGGTACTCCTGACGACGAGCCAAACCCAATGGAAGCTGCGATGGAGTCTATGTCCTCCAAGTTTGCAGAAAGTTTTGTTGAGACTCTTGCTAGTCCTTCAGCAATGAATCGCGTTATGGTCGCTGCCGAAAAGAAGATTAAGAGTCGCCGGTAACATCTACTCTCCCTGCTCAGAGTAGGTGTACTGTCCTCCACGGCTGTGATTCTCGTCTTGTGATCGTGGTCGTGGAGGAATTTACGTTTACTTCAAACTAGGAGATGTTATGTTAGATACTGAATACGATATGAAAAGACGACATCTTAGAGACATGATTAACTGTCAAAAGTTAAACTACAGTCAACTAAGAGATCGTTATTCAATTACTAACGATGTAAAATACCAAATAATGGATAAAGATGACCTAACACATAACTATAGGGTGTTAGAGTTTCTTGCTCCCTACGTTTTGGTAGAAAGCAAAGTCGATGGAGATGAATACTTAGTCACTTTTCAACATGCTCCTAGATATTATTTTGCACCTGTAAAGGTATTAGACAATAAAAAAGTTGAAGAAAACTGGGAAACAGATCTGTTAAACCTTATGTCTCACTGGTCTTGGTATGACGTAGAGAGTGAAGAAGATATGGATTTCCCTTTTATCAAGTCGGGTACTTTTCCCTGTACTGATTGTAGTAACGTATCGCTTGATAAAGAAAATATTTGTTTAAGCTGTAATAATACAGGGACCATTAGAAAAAGGTCATCTTTTGTTAACGCCAAGAAAACTTTTTGTACCTGTTACAGAGATAACCAATTTTTGTTAATGCGTTTCGATAACTGGTTTCACCTTTCGATAGTTAGTCAACAAATTAAACAAGACCCAGATACTTTACGACTTCCCAAACCGTACATACAAGCTGTTACTACCGAATGGTCAGGCGAACAAGCTGGATCTGCAATAAAACGACATCCAGAAAATCTAAGAGGATTTATGTACAGAGTTACAGGACATGAGTTATATCAATTAGATGTACACGTAAGACCTCACAATATTATGGATTATTTAGTTGATAAAGTTGATGAGATAGCAGACAAGTAAACTACTACAAACTATAATCGACCAAGTTACTTTTTTCCTTCAGGAGCAATACCATGCCTAAGAGCACAAACGTATCGGGGACAGCGTCCCCTCCAAAGAAACGGGTCAAGAAACGTCCAGACCCTAAGCCAAAAGCACCAGCCCCTAAATCTCAACGTAAGATCGACGGACTGAAAAAACCCCAAGTAAGAATTTTGGAAGCTCTCAGCGATGGTAATTGGCTATCGCGTGCGGAAATTGCTACAAAAGCTAAGGTAGACAACGCATCGCTTACTGGCTATCTAGGTTCAATGGACGTAGAAACCAGAGAGAAGAACGATACCGAGTGGTATATGTCTCTTATCTCTTTGAAGTTCGTAAAGACCAAAGTTACCGATGAGAACGGCAAAGACGTTCCTCGTTTTGCTATTTCGGCTCTTGGTAAAGCCAAGATCAAATAGTTATTGTCACAGTAATCCTTACTGAGCTATCTGTAAGGGCTATGGTCAGCGGGTTCGATTCCCGCCTGTGGCCTGTGTTTCATTACTTTAGACATGAGGAGATTAACATGTCAACAGAGGTTCCCAGTAAAAGTGAACTCCATATAGCATTTACAAGGACAGTAGACGCTATCATAGGAGACACTTACGAGGCTTGGAAAACGGCTCCAGATACTCCCGACAAAGACTTTTTCGAGATGGATCGTGATTGGGTAGCGACTTACATAAATACCCATGCTGGCGATTTAGCTGAAAAAGTATCTAATTGGATACAAAATACTCCGAATTGGCAACAGGTTTGTGACGCATATCATATTCCTCAGTCATGGGTAGAGTAGGATGGATGAGGATGACTTAGATCAGTATTACATATTAGTCGATCTAAAACCTGTTCCTGCTACTTTTCCAGAGTTCGTAGAGTTTTGCGAGGAGGAGTTACAAGTAGTAGACGAGACTTGGATCAACGATACTGTTAGAGTTGTAACAGTATTTACTGGAGTAGATCAAGGCGAACCCCCTGGGGAAACATACCCTCCGCTTTTGTTCGAAACAATGGTAGTTGGAACTAAACTTCCAATAGCCGAAGCTTATACGTCAAATCTAGGAGATGCTAAAGCGTTTCATTACGACAGAGTTTTCGAGTTGAGAAAACTTTATTCTTCAGAGGAAGAAATAAATGGATGAGGTATCTCGTATAGTTTGTCGGTATCAAATTATTAAAGTAGATGAGCAATATTGGGGTAAAGCATACGACCAAGGTAACAATCGTTATCCTGAAGGAGATGTATTTACTCAAGATCGTGAGTCTGCTGTGCTTAACTGTCGACATAATGTAGACGTTTCATACAACCCATTAAGTGAGGAGGACTTTAAAAATGACACAACCGAGTGTTAAGTCACAAAAAGTAGAGGATGGATTAAAACAAACATTTGGCATTGATAGGCGTAAAGCTATTGAAGCTGATTGTTGTATCCCACCCCCTATAGGTTGTGGTAAACCTGCTGTTAACTTTAGAGATGAACTGTCAAGAAAAGAATTTACAATTTCCGGTTTTTGTCAATCATGTCAAGATAGGATTTTTGGATGATAGTAATTGATCTAAAGGGTCCAGAGGGAAATGTATTTTCTTTAATTGGACTAGCTTCAGTTTTATTAAAACAAAAAGGACATAGTGTAGTTTTTGCCCAAGAAGTAATCAACGACATGAAGAGTAAAGACTACAAACACGCTTTAACCGTTTTTGAATCTCATCTAGGAGATGTTGTACAATTTCTTAACGATCCCAGACAAGTAAATCAAGTTAATTCTTAACCCATCGAGAACTACTATGAAAGACAATCAACCCAAAAGTCTTCGTACTTTGAAATCCTACGTTGATAAACTAGGTAAACTGAAAGCTCAAATACGGGAACTTGAAGAGGAAGTTGCTGTACTAAGAACAGAAATTATTAACTCAGAACAAGATAAGATTGTTGGCAGCTTATTTAGAGCTAACATTGTTAACTACTCTTGCACTATGGTATCTTGGAAAACAATAGTACAAGAAAGTGATATTCCGCAGTCTCTTATTGATCAGCATACCAACGTACAAGAGCGATCTCGCATTACGTTAGCTGTCCGATAGATGGGAGAGGTGGTTAGGGTGTTGCTACAATATTACCTATCCTAGTGAGGCGTCGATATTGTGACGGGCAACAAGGCTGTTCGAGTCAGTCTCACCCTATTAACGATTTTAACAAATCGTTTCTAAGGGCTTCAAAAACGTGTTCGGTAGGTTAGTCGAATACTTATTTGTAACGCCTGACAATAGCTAGAAGCGGCTGCAATCTATACTCAAAAACCCTACGATAAACTACGGAGCAGGAATTTATGAACCCCAAAGGTTTAACTTTACTGAGAGGAGTTTACCTCCACCAAAAACACAGTCCAAAGAACCCTGGCTATGAGGAAATACTAGAAGGTTACATAGAGGCAAACCACGAACACGATAGCGATGCAGTTAAACAATTAGTTAAAGATGAGGTAACACCTGTTTTAGACGATTTAATTGAAAGAAATTTCTTGGAAAAATCTCCTTGTGGTGCTGATATTTATATTGTCACTAGACAAGGAGAAAAGGTAATGGACGCCCATATGTCTGAGGCCATAAAAAACGGTGGAGGAATAGATATGAGAGATATTATTTCAGAAATTCAGGAGTTCTTAAAAGAGGAGCAGGACGAAGATCCGTCATCGTCCCACTCCCCTACACCCAAACCAAGGTTTCGCTACCCTGATCCTTCAGATAACTAAAGTACGCCAGTACATAAAATTCTCATTTTATCGCTAAGTTGCCATAAGGCTTTCTTGGGTGGAAACGCACTTTTATTTCCTTTAACAATAGTGTTGTTTACCACCCTTATTTTTTGCAAAAATCTTAGCAATTTTCTAGTATAGTCCTCTGTCCTGTCGATTGAGTAGGCAATATCTCGCACAGCAAGAGGTGTATCTGCGTTGTAGAGAAGTCGTAACAAATCTAGCACAACACCTCTACCAGTATCTAACGATACTTTTTGCACACGCCGCATTACCTCGTCATCAACAGCATCGCGATTTAACACAAGACTTAAACAACACATAAGTCTAACAAATTGATGAGTTAATCTGTTAGGTTCCTCTACAGTTACTTCCGCATGTTCACTCTTTGGAGGACGTACACGTAAGATAGCAACAATTTGAGCTAAATCTTCACACTTACTCAAGTACCTATCGTCAACCTCTATCTTTGTTAACTTATCTGCGTTATCTCTTAGCCAATCTACATACCCTCCTGTCCTAGCTTGAGCATCTCGAATCTTACTTCCTTTTGTGGCACTTCCTTCAGCCTCTACTCTAACTGAGTCTAGTGCTATTTTGGAAATTTTATTTTGGATATGTCGTCTTTCTGTGTCGTCTGGACTTTCCATAACAACCTTTAAGAAACGATCACCTAGACTAGCTTGATCTTTTTCCATAATGGCGTGGGTTCCTGCTATAATCCAAGTTAGCCGAAGACCCTCATAAAACCTATCTTCCAATAAAGTTTTGTATGTAGCCGAAGCTTTACCGTCAAAAATTCTCCTTTGTTGAGCCATAATTTGGTTAAACTGAGGATTGTTCATCATTACGTCACCCTCACTCGTAACCATACAAGTTTTATTAACCCTTGTAATCAAAGAGTAATCATTGCCCTCTCTGTCCTTTACTCCTGAAAAGAAACCCGTTAGTTGCTCTAGTTGGTAACAGTGTTTAGAAACAGTAAGACCGTCACAAAATTCACTCTTACCGCCAGACGCATTGGCAATTACCATCAGGAAAAGTTGATCCCCTTGACGCATAGTAGAGGAGGCTGTAGCTAACATTACAGAAAGTACATCGTCCATGTCTTGTCGCCAACGAAAAGCCTTTTTCCAATAAGTCAATAACTCCTCGTATGAAGTACAGGTAACGCTCTCTACTTCAACTAAATCGCTATCTGGACTAACAGGGGTAATCCATTCTTGAGGAACCTCGACCATCCATCTTAGCAAAGTTTCTACTTTACCAAGACGACCGTTCATAGGATTTTCTTTTGCTTTAATTTTACCACTTTGTAACTTAGGCATATCTATCCTTTCAAATAATCTCTTACGTCTGTTGAGTCCGGCAAGTCTAGCGAGTATTGATCTGCTGATCCATTCCAAGCTACAAAATTTATGGTTTCTGGCGGAGTAGGGGCCGAAGATAAAATAGACGCAACCTTTTTAACTCCCTGTAGTCCAGCACCCTCAAGAGTCTTGTCCTTGTTAGTAACTGGGTGGTCGTTATCGAATAAAATGTTTACGGTTTTGCCCGCAAAAAACTTAGACCATTCTGGTTTAAAGGAATTAGTACCAGGAACCGCTAAGACAGACCTATCGTTGATAAACGGTTTGCCTGCTCTAGTCCCTAGTGTTAAAGCCTCGTACCAAGCTATTCCATCACGCCAACCTTCACAAAGGTCTACGATGGGTTTGGTCGTATCGTAATTTTGTAGGTTAAATAAATGATGACCCGTACCAGGACACACAAGTAACTTACTAAACCAACGATCCTTATTGTCCTTTAGTCGTCCATAACGATAAAGACCAGTTAAACGAGCATCCTTATTCCACCCAGGAATTAACCATTGATTTTTTAGAGTAGACATAACTACTCCAAATGCTCTAGCAGCATGAGGTTGTAAAAACCCGCTTTCTTCAGCTAAACGATCATACTCAGAATTAGTCGTTTCATCTCTACAATGTTCCCAATACGCTTTTAAGAAACTTGTAGAATTACCAGATACTTTACAGCTACCAGCCCAACATTGGTATTGGGAGGTTTCTGTATTCACGGAAAACTTTTGTTCTTTACCACAAAAAGGACAATCGCTAATTGCCTCTTTGCCGTTAAGAGAAAACTCAAGACCGTGAAATTTGTATACACGCAGTCCTTCTAAAACTGGACTATTATTTGTCCCAGGTTTGGAACTTGGTTTAAAGGGCATTAGTTATCTCAGGGTGTAGGGTTCAATCTTCGTATCTTGGGCCGTCATCCTCAGCCAGTCTTTTGTTTATTTCTCGTCGTGAAATAAAACGATACAAGTCTTGTGGGTCAGTTGGGTCAAATTCCTCTAGTTCTTTTTGTCTGTTTCTATTCTCCTCTTTTGCTCTTTCTTGACTAAATTTTTCAGGATACCTAGATTTTAACTTAGCAAGATTTAGGTCCATACATGTCTCTAACGAGATACCAAGAGCGTCACAAAGTTCGGCCAAGTACCAAAGACAATCACCTATTTCTTCAACTACATTATTTGTATCAAATTTTTGTTCGTAGTACGCAAATTTTTCTAAGGCAGAAGCTAATTCTCCCACCTCTCCAGTTAGTCCAACAATAGCGTGTAGTATTTGAGAACCATAAGGTTTATCTCCAATCCGTTTTAATGCTCTAGTTTGCGGACAGACAGTCCTTAACGCTTGTTCTTGGTATGTATTTGGGTTCATCAGTAAATCTCTTTATATTTGCTAAGTTCACTACCGATTCCTCTATCTGGACGAACCTCCCAAAATACTGTGTTGTATCCAGGAACAGTTCCCCACTGGGTTGAATAAGTAGAAAACTCTATGATATGGTTTGGGTAACGGTCTAATAACACAAATAGCCAATCTTGACTATTAGCATCTAGACAACTCGATACAACATAATTAACTTGTAATCCGAAGATAGTTTTATCTTCAACCTTAAAAGCGTCTCTCATAGGTTTTTTAACAGTTGTGTATCTTAACTCTAAGTGTTTTATGCTTTGTCTTATCTCCCCTTGTATTATTGTTTTTGCTGTTGGAGCCATAGCTGAAACATAATAATTTTCTGTGTTCTTTTTACTTAGCAATTTTTTAAATGTTAAATTGTAATAGGTTGGTCCTCCTGGTTCTTTTGAACGTAAATGGAACAATTGATCTTTAGTAGGCCATTCAAGGGCATATGCTTTTTTAAATGCAGTAACCGAAGACCAAGTAGGAGCAGCGTTGCCAAACTCTCCCTTTTTGTAGCGTTTTACAAAATCACGTTTATTTAAAACTGGGGAATATCTCATACTACTATTGTATGTTTCTTTTCGTAGTTTTGTCGTCGTTTTTCTATCCAAAGAGTACCAGCAACCTTCCAATCGGAAGATTCAACACGATTTAATGCTTCGTGAGCTTTTACATAGTCTCTTTCCTTATGGTGACGCCAAGCTAATAGCATGGGAGATAATGTACCAGATAAGAAAGGCTCAGCACAATAATAATCATTGTTTTCCAATAGATTTCTAAAGTCCAAATCAAACTGTTCTTTATCGTGTAGGAGTTTTTGCGGCGTACCAACATATACGTCCTCCGGCCAACCAAACAAATTACATTCTTTAGCGTATTCTTGACCCTTCCATACATCAGAGTAAATGTGCATGTTAGCAGAAACTTGAGAGTAGGTTCCTACTTCACAATCTAAGCTACAAGCAATATATTCCTGAAGGATGGAAAAGTGAACCGCGTTTGCTCCTAATGCTCCCCAAATTAGATCGTTTGAACGATTAAACACCACCATGTTTAATTTATCGTTTACAATTTTAAACACCACGTTTAAATTACAGCAAACATCCTTAGACGTATCTATTTTTGTAAGATCGTCATAAGTATTCCACATTTGTAAAACAGCTCTTCTTGAATTTGGGTTATCCTTTAAATGGTTTATCAAAATTTCTATTTGATCGTTGTATGTCTCCAATTCTGGGTGTAATAATGCGACTCTCCAACGAAACCCATATGCTCCGTTAAAAGTTTTGTCGTTGTCAGAATAATTCTTCATATTACTGTTGTAGTAATTTAACGACTCTACGTCATTATGACCCGCTAACATCCAAAAAGATTCATATAAGTGAAAAAACGGGTTTGCGTCTCTAGCTAGGTTGAATAAAACTCTTTCTCTTGGATGAGTATAAGTAATTGTTGTAACGCCTGGAAAAACAAATACTTGGCCATTCCTAGACTGTTCTACATCTAACTCTATGTCGTGATCCTCTATTTTCTTAACCAACGAGTTAAATGCGTCTTGTACGTTTCTGAATTTAAATTCCATTTTCTTGCTCCAGTTCTGAAAAATCTACTTTGTACTGTCTAGCGGCAGTAAACCCTAGTTCGTGTTTTAACTTATCAGCTGTATCTCCACAGTTAATAAAAGTACAACCCGAAGATACCAAATAGTCGATAGAGTGAAACCAAAGAACTCTCGACAACCAACGATACTGTCTTTCGTGTTTAGTAAAACAGACAGCCCCTGAATTACCATCCTTAACTACGCCTGTAGCTCCAATACAAACTCCATTTAAATAGACTCCAAAAAACTCAAATCCAGGATGTTTAATCATCTCTCGGTAATGCCCTTTTACAAGCATTTTACCAGGATTAGACTCTGTTAACTCTTTAATCCAGTTATCGAAAACTTGATTAAGTTCGTCTACATTGGGGACTTTGAGTTCGTAACCAACTTTATGTGCTTGTCTAAGCTCATACCTAGTTTTTCTATTGGGTTGCCATGAGTTATCACAAACCCACATTTTACCTGCTGGTTTCTTGGGTACATCTATCCCTATTATACCTTCCATGTATGACAGCGATCTAATCCGATTCCTATTAGCATTTGAAGGAATTTTAAATGTTTCTTGGGGAGGAGTTACTAGCACATAATCACCGCCCCTTATCCTGTACTCAAGACCCTCAACAAACTTAAATTTGCCGTATCCAACAGTTCGGAAAGTTTCAAGTACAGGACTAAAACTCCAGTAATCTCTCATACTTTTTCCCAAAGAACGTAGGTAATTGATCTTGGAGCTTTTACATAACCTTTAATTTTCATACCAAACTGTTCTTTAGTACGTTTTGAAAATTCTTTTATGTAAACGTCATAGTCACATTCTTCGATATGGTAGGTACGTTCCCAATTCAAATGTAACTTACCTCTAGCTAGGTCAGGACCAATAAGCCAACGATACCCAGTATTAAAAATTGGTGCTAATCTTTTTATGTTAGTTGGGTTCATGGTAAAGTTATTGTAGTCAACACAAACTAAACTATCTTGCGGAGGATCAATATGCTGTTCGAAGAAATCAGCTTGAAATACCTCAATATTTGGAAATTTTGCCTTTAAAATTTCGCAACATTCCTCGTCAGTATCCCAAACTAAATGTTTTTTACAATCCGAAGATAGATTGTCTACAAGCCATTTTGTTTGATGTCCTAATCCGCCAAACCCTTCATAAATAGCTTTAGGTTTGACTCCTGACATAGTTAATAATTTTCCAAAAGCCTCTACATTTTTAGGAACATGACGTTGTAGTAATTTCGTCATTGGAGTATCTGCTTTGTACTCCCTTTTGGCTTTTTTCTTAGGCTCTTGTTCTTGGTCTTGTTCTTCTGACATTACATTATACTCCTAAATGGTTTTATAAAAAACGTGGGCATGCTGAGAACGGATTTGCAGTTTTGCTGCAGTTTATCCAATATTCCAAAACAAAGTTTTATGTGATGTTTGATTTTCCATCCACCACCTAAACGCTTTGAGATCGTAGTAAATGTTACAAGGAAACGGAGGTTCATCTCCATCTCTAGCAGAATCTGCGTATTGATAATTTTCGTCTACAAGAATTAGTTTAGCGTCATTGTAACCGCTTTTATCGTGAATGTATTTTCTTACTTGGTCGTGTGCACGATTATATCCCATGTGAATTACAAACGTAGGATTTTTACCCAAACGCTTAAATCCTTTGACCACCCCAGCAGCTATTGTACCAGAGGAAATAGGAACAATAACTCTATCGTAGTCATAATCTTCCATGACTTCATTAGCTGTCTCGTCTACGCTTTCAACTAACTTTAGAGCATTTGGCATCATATAACCGCCTTCAGCTTCAGTAAGTTTTTTAGCTTTGTGAAACAAAATACAAGACCTACCAGCTGGCAAACCGTAAAGTTCAGATCCTAAAGCATCAGCAGCTAATTGAGGATCTCTTAAATCGTGATCACCGTCAGGGCCAATATCCCGTTTGTAAACAGGATAATAAGTGATACATTTTTTACCCAAAATTTGACACGCCCTAGCTACAGCATGACCTGCTTGTGAATGTCGAGTGTCTAAAACTCCGATAACACTATGAGGTATTTTTTCTATATGGGCATACACTCCTCTAGTTTTTGAAAAAGCTGGACCTGGGTACGGACAAGACAAATCCTCTCGTTTAACGTACAGTCCGAAGTCAGAAACATAATCCTCGACAGGAGTGTTTTTGTAAAGCATACCTCTGGCTGTTTCTACCAAAGAGTGCTGTTCTTCATCAGGGATTTCGCTGTCGGGGATCGAAGATGGTATTGGTTTAGGCATTTTTGGCATGAAGTTATGTCCTCTCCTACGTGGTATTTATTGTTAGTATAAGACTTCCATTTACATAAAACTGTCTCTACTTCTTGTACAGACACGTTTCTTTCAAACAACGGTGGGGCTTTTAAATGTCCTAACTTATTGATCAAATACTCTACCGCCCATGGCCCTACCTCGGAGTCGTTGACGGTAGCTGAGACGCTCTCTCGTAGACGCTTCGCCCCTTCAAGCGGAGAATCGAATAAGTAGACATCCTCTACGTTGAACGCGATACGAGCTAATTGCAGACGCTCTAACATATCCGCAATTTTAAATCCGATCCAAGGACCAAAACCTACCCATTTCTTAGTTTCTTTCATTACTTCAGAACAACTTGCCTCTATCTCTATTTCTGAAAAGAGAGAGCAAATTCCTCGTTCACTTAAATACGCGGCAGATTTTATAGCGTTTTGTCCCCTATAGTGCCTTCTCTCAGGACATCTTAAATGTTCCTTAGTAGAAGCTGCCTCTTTAAATCTGTCCCAATACTCATCCTCTCCGTCAGTTATCCAAGAGGCTGTGCCCATGTGATAAAAAGACCAATAAGCAAGCAACCAACGTCTTAGTTTTTCTTTGTTTTTTAATTCTGGACAACTAGAAACTAAGACATAAACAGGATCTAAGTCCTGAGTTTGTATTAACTTTTCTCCAAAAACTGCACACCCTAATTTAACCATTGGCTATCCAAGATTCTAAAACTAATTCAAGATACTCCGCAATTTTAGCATACTGTGCTTTAGTGGCTTTAATTTTTGTGTTAATTAGTTTTACTGACTCTCCCTTTTTTGCTCTTTGTAATTTTTGTATTAACTTTCTTACGTCATAACTAAGAATGAGATATTCATTATCTCCAACCCTTAGTTCAAATTCATCTCCGTTTCTTGGTATTTTTCTAAGTCTTACCAAAAGGTTTTTATTCATTTATCTTTTCCCATTTCGTAAATTTGTTTAGCAGTAAAACCTTGATCTCTTAATCTTTGATAGGCGTCCTCTGCCTCTTTATTGTAACCAGTACCGTTACAGCCGTTTATAATAACAGACACAACAAAAAACAGAACAACTAGGGACAATATGGCTCTTACGCTATCCATTAGACTTTTCCTTTAAATGAAATGGAACTTTAAGGTCAACAAGTTTTAAGGCTTTTGCCTCTCCAGCTAAGGCATCTCCACATCTTGGTTCTCCGTTGTTTTCGGACGCACAGTATAAGCATCCACTGGGAGGACATTCCTCGACTGGGACAAAGGATGATTTATCAAGTCTACGATACATTGGAACCTTATGTCCGTGACATTGTGATGCCGTTGTAAATTTTCTTCCAACACTAATTCCTGTTTTGGAAAGTATTTTTCCTGCTTCATCTCTTTCGTATTCATATTCGTAACAGGTAGCATATGTAAGTCCGTATTTTGTAGCAGCAGCACGATAAATGTGATGTCCACGCATACGATATTCTTCTTCAATTGTTCGTTCGTTTCCTATGTTTTGAGTAAACAAACGCTCAAATTCTTGACCTCTTTCTGCACCAAATCGACGTTTCATTTTTTCTACCATAGATGGAGCCCAACTATAAGCAGCTTCTACGAATTTTACAATTACGTGATTAGCCCCTGCTTCAGATAACATCTTAAACAGCTTTACTATTTGTCCATGACTTGTAATACCCGCAATAATCGGATTTACTTGGATAGACACATAAATCCCCTCATCTCTAAGTCTTGAAATTTCGTCAAGATGATCCTGAAGGGAAATGGCTCCTGGGCTTAACAACCGCCAATCGTTAGCGTCTGGAGTGTTAATAGATTTTTGTGCGTAGCTGTGGGGATTTTGCTTTAGTAGGTCAATCGCCCATTCAGGGTAGGCTAATCTACTCAAGAAAAAGATAGGTAATCCCAACTCTACAAAAGCCTCAGCAGCTTGCTGAGTATTATGGTAGTAATTTTCTAGTGGGGTAAATGGGTCTGTAAACGAAGAAAAATATCCCGCAGCAGAACGGTTCATTTTACTTAGTTGCTTTTTAATTTGTTCTCCGTAATTCAAAGGAACAGAAATAAGTCCTGATCCTCGATACCCTCTCATCCCAGAGTTAATGTAACAAAAAGCACAACCTACCGCACAATACCCACCGTAAGGTTCTGTTAAGATGGCGTCAGTAAAACAAGGTCTTGGTCTTGATCGTTTGGATGCGTTATTTAACGACTGGTACCAACCTTGTAGTGGTTTAGCATTATCTATCCGAAGATGTGGAAAAGGTTTTAGGTACACACGAACATTACGTTTGTTTTCCTCTTTAGCATTACGCATCATGCCGATTTTCATGTTCCTAACTTTTGTGTTAGGTCCAAAATACTCATCGTCAATTAACTCTATTGGTCCTAAATCTTCTCTGGGCTCAGGACGCATAAAATATTGGTACCGTTCAGCTGCACCATTTTGTTCGTCCTCATCTATTCTACCGATCCAGTCTTGCTCATTTTGCATCTAACATTCCTTTTACTAATTTGACGGTAGCGGTAGCAGGGTACATGTGACTCCATACCCCCGCATCCTTTAATTTTACTTTAGCACGTTTAATAACTTCCACCCTTTTACGGGTATTGGTTTCCGGTATGGGTTCGTTTTTTCCAGCTGCCTTTCTACGGGCATTTATTTGATCAATACAAAGGTCTACGTCTGTGGACAAAAATACTGCTCTAGGTTCCCATCCCATTTTTTGTGCCTCTATCGTCCATTTAGAATCTTCAGACAATAAAAGTCCTTCTGAGATAATTACAGCTGTAGGAAAACTCTCACGTATTTTTGCGTAAAGCCAAAAAACATGTTTAGCAGATCCGATGTTATCACAACCTCCACAAGTTGATTCGTAACCTCCACAAACAACAACTATTTTACCATTAGTAAGTTTTGTAACGTAGTACAAAGGGATTCTTCTTTTTTTGTTTTTCCATCTACCCTTCACAGGAATCCACATGTCAGAAAGTTCTTTCATTAAAGTATGAACTACCCAAGACTTACCCGAACCACTTGTACCCCTAATTTGTACGATCAATTTTTTACTCCGTGTATCAGTTTTATAAATCTATGTCGTACAAATTTCCAATCTGTAGACCTATCGAGTATTTCAAATTCGTACATAGGAACTCCACTTAATTTTTTGTGTAGATTTTGAATTCTACCGCGAGATTCATAAACTAATTTTGTACGATCATTCCAATACTCTGCGTTAAATTTTCTGTTGTTACTCTCACACCTTTCTTTAATGTTATTGTAAAGAATATCGGGATTGCAATAAGTATGTATAATAGCCTCGCAAGGAACTACTTTAAGCCATGACGATACTCTTGAGGAGTTTCCCTCAATAACCCAAATTTCAGAACTATCAGCACAGATAGTAGCTAGTGCTACTTTTTGATCTGCCTTACCTTGCCACCCAATAACTCGTTCTTTGTGGCCATTACCTTTATACCACGTACTTTGATCTGCGTCTACAAAATTTATATGAGGGTATCTTTTTGACCAAGACCTAGCAGCGGTAGACTTACCTACTGCGTATGGTCCAACTAAACAAATTATCATGTACCCTTATACCTTTGTTTAGGTCTACCTGTTTTAGTTACTAACCGCATATACTTATCAAACTCGCAAAGACTATTTTGCCAATCCATCATCTCCATTCTTGCGTTTAAATTTTGATTGATTAACGGACCAGCAATTTCTCTTAGGTATGTTAATTTAGGTAGGAAAACTTTTTGATCTATCATTTTATTTTTAGGTTGTTTGTAAAGCCTACAAATTCCCCTACTTGATCCTGGACCTACTGGAGCCCAAAAGTTACGATCACTCCAATCTCCGGTCATAGCCCATCTAAGATCAGCAACTACTTGTCCGGCCATAAAAGATCCCATTCCATACCTACAAACTATGTTTTTCCAGGTTGTCTCTAAAGAATTAGTGTCTACCTTTGGGGGGTCTTTTACCATAGGATCAAGAGTAAAGTTCATGACGGTATCTACTTTGTCTACTCCGTCATTACCTCTCACCATATACGCATTATTGAATATCGTTACTTTTCTTGCTTTTCTTTTTCGTAACAAACTGCACATTTCCTCTTTAGGCCAACCCTTATCAGAAAAAACTAAATGCGTAATATCGTTTAATGCTTCTGGGTGGTTAAAAAATCTTGCTACTAAAGCAGCGTATAACATATTTGGGTGATCAAAATACGGTTCGTACCAATTGTGTAATAGCCAAAGAGAAACTTTGTCGTCCATTCTACGCATATTAGTAAACCGCCATTTACTTAAATGAGGGTCTTTTGTCCAAGGTTTAGGTTTTCCAGATTCTTTCAATACTCTTATTGACTCTCTTTCATTAATAAGATGTATGTAAGTTTTAAATAGCTTGCTATCTTTAAGTTTCATTCCATGCTCCTACCTTGAGACCAATTATCGTCATGTATCTCGCAGCCTACTTTTAACGGTACTCCAATTGAATCGCCACAAGATTCCATCAAATTTTTTATACTTTTTAGATGGTATTGATAACCCTTCCTGATAGGAAAATCTATAACAAGCTCGTCGTGAACTTGCATCACCATATTCCATTTAAGCTCGTTTGGTTTATTACGATTTAGTTCTTGTATGTATTCGTGTACCTTAACCATTGCTCTAAAAATTACCCAACAAGCCGTTCCTTGTGTATGATAATTTAGCGGTATGGTAGGACTGATGTTGCCTCCTGCTGCTCTAGAACACTGTAACGGGTATCCTCGTTTTGGATTTATTTCTATGTCTGGTATCGTATCGACGTATCCAGTTTTATTAGCAGTGTCTATCCAGTAACGATTTAAGTTTTCTTGTTTTTGAAATCTCTCCTTTAATTTTGCTTGACAACCTTGTCTTCCAAAAGCTCTATCGGCTGTAGACCATCCCCCTGGTTTTTCTACAGAACCGTATTGTACGGCAAAATCTCCGTTCTTACATCTTTGGTACCAAGAGGCTTTCCAATTATGTTTAATCCAATCGGCGGCAGCTTCTAAACTAGAGTTATCTATTGCTTCTTGCCACTTGTCAGGGTACACCGTAGAAAAGTTTAGAAGATGGACCGATCCGTAGTATGGCGGCTTAAATGGCTCCTCGAACAGTGCTATAAGCTCCAATTCTTTTGACTCGTAAGCAGGAATCCTAAGCTCAATATTTTCGTAGTCTAAAGATGCCCATTTTCTTCCAGGCAAAGGTCCAAAACAATACCTAAGATTGAACCCCTCTTTCTTGGAAATATTTTGTTGGTTAGGGTTACTGGACGCCCATCTTAGAGTGTTAGTTCCAGTAGCGTGCAAAGATGGATGTAGAACATACCAATCTATTTGATTCTTTACAGGTATCCAAAATCTCTCATAGCCATCCATATAGCTAATAGCTGTTTTACGTTTTCTGTAATCCGATAAACCTTGAATAAAATGTCTGCGTTTATCTTTTCTGTCTAACTCTTTTAACCAATGTCCCATTACCTCTTTATCCATAGAGGGATTTCCCGCTGGGGTAGTTTTTGGAGACTTTAAATTAAAATGTTCAAAGACTACTGTATTTAACGCATTGGATCTTCCATTTACAGGCAAATCAGTTAGTTCGGGATGGTCGGCTAATACAATACACTTTTGTCTTATTTTTTCTGTTTCTTCTTCATACGTTTTATAGATTTCATCCTTCCTAGTTTTGCTTACAGTAACTCCTATCTCTTTCATTTCGTAGACAATAGGGAGTAACTTCAAACGCTCTATGTATATTTCCCAAAGGTTCTTAGATTTGAGTATTTCCTCTTGTCGTTGGTGAACAAGTAAAGTTGCTTCAGAGTCTGAGTTAGCGTAGTTTTTAACAAGAGTTAGCCAAGGGTGTTTTAAATAATCGTCACCTTGATAATTTTTAGTAGCAGATTTCCAATCGTACCAGTCGGGTAAAAAAGTTGGAGCAAATTCTGCTAAGGCTTCTGGAAGCCACATATCGGCTTTCCAAACAGACCCAGAGGCCGAAGGCATATCTAATCTTCCATCTTTGGCAATAGCCCACTCTCCATGTTCCTCCATGAATAACTTAGACCTAACCAACCTTCTAGCTTTGTCTGTAGCTTTTTTAATTTCTGTTTCAAAAGGTTTTAAGTCAATTTTTAGATACTTCAAAGCAAGAGTTGTTAAGTCTCTTGATTCGCAAGAAGCTAACATGTGAGAGGAAAGTTGAGTATCGTGTATCTTATGCCAAGGCCAAGGTTCCCATTCCCAAATTCCTGGATGATTAAGAGTTTCTAACATCTTTAGATCAAAGGTGCTATTTTGTAGCACTAAGCGATCACACTTGTTAATTAACTCTTGTATCTCTACTAAGTCTGTATGGTCAACCGAAGGTTCCCTATCCAAAGGGTTTACGGGCCAATCCCAAATAATGTGCTCATCCGAGTCTGTTGAGATTGTAATAAGAAAGGGCTTGGTCCCATGCCAAGGGTCCAAACCCGTAGTCTCTGTGTCTAACGATACTATCATTTCTGCTCCTAAAAAGCGGACAGGGTAGGAATCGAACCTACAACTGCGGTGCAGCGCACAGCCATCAACCCTAAGCTGTGTTGTGTTTGCCTATACACGACCTGTCCGTAAGGGGAGAACCGACCAAGAACTCCCCAAGCCAAGACTACGCAATCTCGACTAGATTAGTAACAGAAACATTTTTATAAACGTCTCCACTTTGAAGATCCCTGACCTCGCAAGCACCCGAATCGACAGTAACAATTTCTACGTCTAATTGAGTCTTTCCTTCAGGGGTATAGCTCCAAACATCTCCTGCTTCTACTGCTGTAGTAGTTGAGTTTTCAATAGCGTCAACTACCGATGCCCAATCAGAGTATTTTTCGTCCTCTGGATCAATTCCAGCAGCCGAAGCCTTAGCAACAATAGTACGTTGTGCATTTTCGTCACCATTATCTGCATTTTTAGCTACAGTTTGTAACGAATTAGTAACAGGAGTAGCCGTTGCTTGATTATTAGAATAGTGAGGATCAGCCTCTACTACTTGGTCTTGTGCTTTAGCTACATACTCTGTTGGACCGTTAATCATAGTAATAATTCTATCACTATCATTAGGTTTCCAAGTCCTAAAACTAAAGTACATCTCATCTGTTTCGTTAAAGTACAGAAGTGTGTCCTCCTCTAGATCGTCAAAATCAGAGGTAGGAAATCCAAGCAACTTTAGTCTATTTTCTGCTTTGGCTACGTTTTCAGCAAAAGAGGTATCTCCATACTGACTTTTAACATCGTCCAAAGTAATTTGTCCAGGTTGTGCTAACAAGCCTTCAGTTTTTTGTCCTTCATGTTCTTTAGGTTCTACCACAACTCCGTGAACATAAAGTCTTTGACTACCCTCGTATGGTCCCGATTCTATCACGTTAAAATCAACACGAGTCAGTTTAGCTACCCCTGACTCGATACCAGCAGGCAAAGAAACTCTACCACCTCCTGGGGGTTTCGGGGCTGCTCCTCTTGAACTCTTACGGGCATCTTCAGCTGCGATACGGTCTTTCAAAGAACCTTTTGCGTTTGTTTTACTCATTACATCTTTCGGTTAATTAGGAAACAAGAAGTTAAACGTATTTTACGTTATCAGTTTTTCGCGTCGTGTTTATTTACAAAATCTTCAGCTATCTCCTCCCTGTAAATCGACACTTCACTGGGAGCTTCAATACCTATACGAACTTTGTCTTTTTGTATTTGTACTACCATTAGGGTAATACCATTTCCAATACAAATTTTTTCGCTAGTACGTCTAGACAATATCAGCATTAACATTACCCTCAATTAAATATTGGATCTTATCGTAAGATGGATTTACTATTACATCAGGAAGTTCAGTGTTTGGGGGAACTCTAAATTTTGTAATGTAAGTAGCGTCTGGACCTACTCTTAAACAAAACTCATTCTTACCAGTTTTTTCTTTACTGCGAATTACTTTTCCTCCCATAGTCTTTTCAGTAATTTTAACCTCCTCACGTTTAAAGGTTTGGCACATATAATCTACGGCTGGAGCTATCCAACCGGCTACAGCTGGCGTTGCTCCTACGGACACATAAGGCATTAAAACATCCGAAGATTCCTCCGCAGTATCAAATGCCCTTTCTTGTCCAACAATAATAATGTTTAATGGAATATCCAATAAACCTCTTAAATGGGTTTTAACTTGTAACCCTAATTGAGCGTAATGTTCTCGTTTAGCCATACCCCAAGAACCCTGTTCTGGGACTTTATCGACTCCCAATATTTCAGCTAGTACAAGATCGGCAAAACCAGTTACGTGGTCAAGAACAACTGTCTTAAAATCGTTTTCTTGAGCGTAGTCAATAAGAACTGATAAATCAGACGATTTTTGTAACTCCACACATTGAATATTATTTAATCCTCTAATTGATCTGGCTTCATTAATTCCGTTAGAAGAACAGATCATATGTAAAAGTGGTCCTTGTTTTTCTGCAAACGTACCAACAAATCGAGTTTTACCTGTTCCACTTTTACCATAGACGCAAAGTTTAATTCCCTCGTCAGGTAAATTATCAAGAGGTACGATACGATCTAAAACACTATCCATAGATTTAACAGGTTCTTTCTTTTTGGATTGACTTTTAATAGCAGGCATTTATTGAAGCTCAGGAAAATATTGGTTGATGTTACAAAGTCCTACAGTAGACCCTGTGTTAATGTAGTTGTCTAACTCTGTTACTCCTCCTCTTTGTACTACGTTGTAAGTTCCGTATGGAAGTCTAAAATGTCTTTTCATATGATGGGAGAATTTATTTGCTCTTGCTAAGTAATCGTAAGGATCAACTTTATTTTCTTGAGCGTACTTCCACCATTCGTAATCGTCGCAAAGATTTTCTAACAAAGGATCAAGAGTTTCTTTTTGGAACCTAGTTATGTCCTCTTCAG
>CEOU01015974.1_pt1 | contig 64966 bp, 76 predicted proteins | sample 530731 | NCBI WGS metagenome assembly CEOU01 (sample SAMEA2620894, study PRJEB7988) | marine metagenome | isolation source: saline water (ENVO:00002010), including
GTGGAATTAGAGGGTGAAACAGTTGATGTTGATAGACCCCAGAAGAAACCTGCTGAAGAGAAAGTAGACCCATTAGAGGGAATTAGACCTGAATTTGGAAAGGAATGATATGCTTCTGAAAGAGGTTTTTGTTGGTAAGGAAAACAAAGCCTTGGCGAAGCGTATCTTAGATTTTTACGAAGACATTAGGTATAACTATCTATCAGCAAAATCAGACCCCAAAGAATATAGAAAAAATTGGATTGAGAGTGTAAAGAGAATCAGAAAGGATTTTGACGGCTTAGGTGAATTTTCATCTACTCTTAAGAAATACTTGGATGAAGAAGAAGTATTCAGTAAGAATGCATTGAACCCTGAATCATACGATGCTAAGAAATTATATGATTCTGTCAAGGAGATGCGTTTCAATTCTGCTGAGTTGAATGACCCATTCGCTAGACAGATGGGTGATGATGTAATAGACAATCTATTGCGTTCAGCACCTATCTATGCAATGTTCATTCATTATGCTTTACGCTCAGACGCTAACGCCATTAGTGAAAAGGCATGGGAGAAACATGACCTAAAACCAGATAAAATTACTCAAGGTGCGGAAGGATTAGATTTAGCATTAAAGGATGTGCCGTTATACATCTTGGAACATTATGGCGATGATAAAGATGGAAATGATAGAGTAGAAGATAAATTTGAAGGGGCTTTAAAATTATTAGAGAAGATATTCTTAGAGGAAAACTCAGAAGAAGACTGGAAGAAATTAGTCGCTCTAGACTTGAAAAAGAGCGATGAAGAGAAAGCAGAAATAGATTTCATTATACCAAACAAACCAATGTATAGAATCTTTGAAATCAACGACATAAAAGATTTGAAGGGATTCACAGGTGAGTGGGTAGTACAGGAAAAGTATGATGGAATCAGAATACAAATACACAAAGCAAATTCAGATGTAAAGATATATTCCTATAACAAAAAGGATATTTCTGCAAAGTGTCAAGATATAATTAAGATACTAAAGCAAAAGAAATTTGGCGATTTAATTTTAGATGCAGAATTAATATTGTATGATGGTGATGAGCCTTTACATAGAGCAGATACCATTGCACATCTATTCAAAGATAAATACAAAGATGCTACACTTCAAGCAAAGGTATTCGATATAATGGCTCACGATGGAGAAGACCATACAGACAATCCATTGAGAGAAAGAATCAACATATTACAATATCAACTAGCACAACATTCAGAAGAGATACTAGAGTTTCCCAATAAGAAAAACACAAGGATAGCAGATTCCTTGGCTGAAATAGATAAGTACGCAAAAGACATTATGCAATCAAAAACCTCAGAAGGGGTTGTAATAAAAGACATAGAATCTACATATTACATTGGTAGTAAGAAAAATCCAAAGTGGATTAAATTCAAGAAATTTGTAGATTTAGATGTTATAGTATTAGAGAAAAAGAAAACTAAGTCTAACCTATATTCTTATTCGGTTGGCGTTGGGCCATTATCGGGTGAAGAGGCTAGAGAACATACAGGTACAGAATATGAAGGAAAGACGTACCTGCAAGTAGGAAAAGCATTGAACACAAAAGAAAATGTAGAAGTCGGTGCTATTGTAAGAGTAAAGGTAGATGAAGTAAGGAGAGCAGGTAAAGGGTATAGTCTGTATTCTGCAAAGGTAATTGAGATACCAGAAGTAGAAACTCCTGAGAAACTAGTGACATTAGAGTTTCTTTCAAAGGATGGAAGAAAGTCATTAAAATACAATGTAGAAGAAGCGTTGTTAAAATACACAATCACAGATGGTATTCATGGTACTGCTGAAATTTTACTGAAGTCAGACTATGAAGGCTATTCTGTATATGGTGTCCAAGGTGATAGCCTGATGGAAAAGAATGCTATTGCTGATATGGATATGTGGAAAGAGCAGTTATCAGAAATACACAAAGGAAAGACAACAGAAGCAATTGCCATACTAAAACAATATCTTCAAGATGAAGACCCAGATGAAAAGGGAGTACACATTAAAGATATCTTTGAGTATATTGTTAAAAGAGATTCTGAATTAACTGAAGCAATGTTTGAAAACAATGCTAGAAAGTTAAAGAATTTTATGAATGACCATGATGCTTTCATTCCAATAGGCAACCAAAAATTTACTGCTAACTCTAAAATTATAATAAAGGATAAAGAAGAAGATGATAGTAAATATGGAAAGTTTCAACTATATACTAGAAAGGATGGTAATATAGATTTTATAATTAATTACAAAGATGAAACTTTTGCTTGGACTATTGACATAGATAACTCAAAGGATATTTACAACCTGTTCGGTAAATCAGGTAAATATCCAGCAGAAGTATCTAGGGGAGTTCAAAAGGATAAACTCTTAGATAGTGGTAAAATACTTATGGGTGTTCAAAAACATGGTTATCATGAATATAAACTCGAAGGCGACAAGTTTGAAACTAGATTGCATTTGAGAGTTATACCAGTAAAAAAGCAAGATACATGGCTTGCTTGGACTGGAATTAAACAAAAGATGTTAGAAAGGTCGGATGACGAAGGTATATGGGATATTACTGAAGATAGGTATAAAAAATTAACCATGCAAATAAAGTAATAACGCCGACTTAATATAGTAAAAGTAGGAAGTGTCTGTGTGTCCGGTACGATTCTGTTAAAATCGAGTGACGATAATGAGTTTAATATTTTAAAATCAGATGATTTAATAATCGGTGGATATGCTTCAATAGAAATAGTAGACAAACAAAATGATTTAATTACATTAAAAGCATTAGAAGAAGCAGTAACAAAATATATGCAAGATGCAAAATACAGAAATGTAATGTCAAACCATTCAAATGTTCAAGTAGGAGATGTAATAGAAAAGTATAGAGATAAACATGGTAATCTCCATAGAACACAAGTAGATGATGTAGGATTTTATGTTGTTATTAAATTAAGAGATGACATAGAAAAAGCAAAAGAAATATCAAGAGGTATTAGAAAAGGAACATTACGTTCATTTAGTATAGGTGGTCAAGCCTTAAGTAAAAGAAAAAAGTCTAATGAAGAATTAGGTGAATATAACGAAATTGACAGATTAGAACTCCATGAAGTAACAATTTGTGAGAAGGGGATAAATCCAGAAGCAAAGTTTGACATTCTAAAAGAGGAGAAAGATAAAATGAGTGAAAAGTTGGAAAAGGCTTTGGAGGAGTTAAACGGTCTTATGACTCAGTTAAACGACTTCAAAAAAGAAGAGTCCGACATGGACGACAAAGAGAAAATGTCCATGAAGGAAAAAGACGAGGAGAAAATGTCTATGGACGACGACAAAGAAAAAATGGGCTATGAGTCTATGGATTCTGATGAAGAAGACGTTGAAATGGCAGATAAAGACCTCGAAATGGCTGATATGGATGAAGCCGATATGGAAAGAAAAGGAAGAACTGGGCCAGAAGGCTTTGTTGAGAATGCAGGTGCGGGAGAACCCGGACAAGGTAAAAAGCATGAACAAGCAGGTCAGTTAGGTTCTCTCTACAAGGAGTGGTCGGATGATGAATTCGCTACTTTAGACCTTTCCCCAGATAACGTAGAAAAAGCCTACGAAGCATACAAAGCAGAACAATTGGAGAAGATGGCTTATGATTCTCTAAAATCAAAGTTTGCTAGTAGGTTCGCTGATGAGCAAGATGTCAGAAAGGCATCAATTGCACGAAGCGAGTATGACGCAAAGAATGAAGTCGAAGCACTAAGAGAGGAGTTTGCTACCTTAAGGAAATCCCTTTCAGAACAGACTGAAACAATTGCTAAAGCACAAACAGTAGAAGTGCCTGATGTAGATGTTTCAGAAATGTCTTGGGCTGAGATAAACAGTTTTGTTTCACAATTTGAGGAGTGATTTAGATGAGTGGATATATTAAGACAATGAAAGATTTAGAGGCTGCAACCTACGGAGTTAGGGGAGGCACAGGTAATGCTCTATTAAAGAGCGCAGGTGTTGTTGGTGGATTACATACCGCCCACGATGCTTCAACGTCTGTTATGAGTGGTGCAAGCGGATTATCTTCGCTTTACAACAAAGTATTCGGACAAAAGGTATGGTCAATGCTAAACCAAGAGGTTAATGCTTTGGCTATTCTACCTAAAAGGCCATACACATCAAGTGGATGGCGAATCCTAAAAGCCAGAGCAGAAGGTGGAAGTGGTTCTACCTTTGATGTTGGTGGTTCAGGAGTAGGAACAACAAGAGGTACTGCAACACCAAGAGCAGATTTAATTGGTGCTGTACCGGAGAATGCATCATTAGGTACTGGAAATGATATTCCGGCCATTACGCCAGAATACACCACACTATTCACCAGTCCTAAAACCGTTGCTCATCTGTTTGAGTTTTCTGAGATTGCTCTTGAGATGGCAAAGATTGACGATGGTGTAGGTGACTTAAGAGCCTTAATCCGTGAGGATATGGGTAAACACCACGCTGAAGTACAGAACAAGATGCTACTAATGCCTCTTGAGAAGTATGACGAAGCAAACACAGTAACAAACCTTGGTAGGCAATATACTTCTTTAATGAAGGTCGTTGCTTCAAGTGCTGAGTTAAACGCATTGAATGACGCTGGACTTCTAGCAACATCTGCGTCTGCATCAACACTACCAACAACCATAACCACGATTTACGGTGCAACAGACCGTCAATTATCTAGTGGTAACGCTGTTGCGTCTTTCCTAGATGCAGAGGTTGATTTCGGTGATGGATATGCAGCCGCAAACTGCCGTGTTCTAACCTTAACTATCTTAAACGATATGCTAAGGCGAATCCGTCAGAACGGTGGTAGTCCAAAAGTTATCTTAACTGGATATGATACTATTCAGCATCTAGGTGACTTACTACAAGCACAAGAGAGGTTTATGGACAGGAAAGAAATTATTCCTACACATAACGGAGTAAGAGGAGTTAAGGGTTCAGAAGTTGGCTTTAGGGTCGCTACTTACTTTGACATACCAATTATTCCTTGTAAGGATATGCCAAAGACTGCTCATGGTAGTGCAACAAACACCCTAAGTGATTTACTGATACTTGATACCGACCATCTATGGATGAGCGTTATGAAGCCTACTCAGTATTTCGAGGATGGTATTGACAACGGCAACCCATTTGGTGTTGGAACGCTCGGAAACCAAGCAATGTTTAGAACCATTGCTGAAACTGGTTGTTCCTTCTTCAAGGGCCAAGGTAAGATAACCAACCTAAAGAGTGCGTGAGGTGATTAAGCATGGCATTAGCATACACCGTTACTTTACTTGCCGACCATAAGGGAGTCACACTTCCTAAAGCAGTAGGTGATGAATATGTTGTTGATGCTTTGATAGATGTAACGTCAATAGTCGCAGCAGGGTCAGTAATCCCTGCTTCGGCTCTTGGCCTATCATCTGTTCATTGCGTATCAATCACAGGTTGTGACAACGCTAACGCAGTATTGCCATTAGTGGAAATTAGTGCTACTGGTGCTTATGAGAGTGCAACATCTTTTGCTCTCATGTTCACCGCATTAGACGGTACTAACGCTACGCTAAGTAATGATGCTAACGGCGGTTCTGTTAGAGTGAGAGTTTGGGGTAATCTCTAAATAAGTAATGTGGCCTTTGCCCCTATGTAAGTAGGGGCATTGGTCACTATACACTAGAGGATGTAATAGAATGGCTTTTCTAGAATTAAGTAATGAAGGTAAGTCTGTTAGTTATTACCATGCTAACGGAACGGAATATGTATTTGAGTACGCCAAGAAAACTAAAGTAGACTTAAACATGGCATTAGGTTTTTTGGGTGCAGATAAATACAAAGTCACTTTTGATTTAAGTGACAAAGATGCGATTGCAGGGGCATCTGATTGGGCTATTAAACTGTTAAAGGCTGAGTTTAATGTATTAGGAGATAAGGAAGATTTACTCAAAACAATGTTTCCAGTATCAAAACCTAAGAAAATAGTCAAAAAAGTACAGAAGGCAGTTGCGCCTGTAAAGCCAACAACGCCTAAACCAGTAACGACTGAAAAGAAGACACCAAGCAAGGTTGATAAGGCCAAGGCTTCTTCCGATGAATGAGAGGGCGACAGAATGGTTAGTGGATGTAATACAACAGGTGTGTTAAACGCTACTAAACTATGTTATGTTGGAAAGGCTCGTATTGCCTCTATCAAGGTATTTGGTACAGGCACTACGGCCGGAAGCATAACAGTTTATGATTCTAGTTCGGCTACTACATCAGGCAAAAAGGTCGTTACAAAGATGTATGTTGGTGCTTCAAATACACCACACAACTATGATTTTGACTTTCATGGGGCAATTGTCGCAGAAGGAATTTATGTAGTAGAATCCGGTACAATAGAATATTCTATCGAATTCTTCTGAGTGATTAAATGCCAGCGTTAGAAAAAGAAACAAAACTCGTAATGACGATATTATTCGTCGGAGCGATAAGCGGAACAAACGTCTACTTCTATGCGAAGTATGGCGATATGATTGCGTTCAATAATTACGCCCATGCGTTAGTCTTTGGGCTAATGACCATTGGTGGTATATTGACAATGAAAGCAATATTTGATTTAGCATTGAACGACTATATTGAAATGGCTCTACTAGACAGACGAATTGCTGCATATTGGGCTAAGAAACAAAGAGATGACAAACAAAGAGAGAAAATCAGGTCTACTATGCAACAGTATAGAGTACCCCAACAACAGTTTACCCCTCCATTTAATCAACCACAAGTGGTTGAAGAACGGCAGACGGTTACTCCTTCTTTCTTAGCGAAATTAGAGTGATAGTATGTTAGATGCCATAGCATTTGGGATGGATGAAACCGCTTTAGCCTATGATATGCAAAGAGCGCATTCAGCAGATGTATGGTTTCTAAGAGCCAGATTTTATTTTTGGGGAACAATAAGTACAGTAGTTGGATTTTTAATAGGACACGGTATTTCTTTAGCGGGAGTTAATCTATATGTTTCGGCATGGGAGGGTTTTTGGAATTTCATACATCATTTGTGAGGTGCTTGAATGTCGGTAATGACTGGTTTCGTTATTATAATGGCGGAACAAATAGGTCTATTATGGAAAAAACTTCATGCAGTTCCTTTTGGTGTTTATGGTGCTAGTAAGGTTGGAAAAACTACTTTACATCATCAATTAAGAACAAGAGGCGAAGTACCAAAAATAAAAGAAAGAACAGTTGGAAGAGGGAGAGCAACAAGAAAGTCTATTAAAATAGATGGCGACCAACATACAATTAGAACGGCAGATATAGGAGGAGAAACAGTTTATTGGGGTGAATGGCTAAAGGATATGAAAAGCCGTAAAGTCAAATACATTATTTTTATGATTGACGATAGACACATGGATAAACACTATGATATAGAACAACAATTATGTTGGACATTTTTAGTAGATACAATATGTTCTAAATATTGGGATGCAATAAATAGAAGACAGAAGAAAAAGAATCATGATTATCCAGTAGCAGTAGGTTTATGGGCAAACAAATTTGATTTGTGGAAAGATAAATATGAATATGAAGACATACAAAATCATCCTATATTTGAATCATTTAAAGATGGAATGCAAAAGTTAAATGATAAAGGAATACCATGTTACAAATATATAGTAAGTGCAAAATCAGATTCAGAAATGGTATATCGTGGAATAGCAACAATGATAGAGGACTATTAATGATAACAAACAATTGTTCAATGTCGCCATATTGCGACTGTATAGAATGTAAGGAGAGAAGAGTATGACTATTAATTACCAACCGCCAAGTTTAATCGGTGCTACTAATGCATCAGTAGCCAATCCGTTTATGCCCCCATTGAAATTTGCTAGAGCAGCAGGGGCTATAATGACATATGAATATAAAAGTGAAAAGCCAAAGAAACAAGTAAAAGAAATGATTAAAGTTTTATGGCCTGAAAGAAAATCGTTTTTGAAAGTACCTTTCGGTTACAAATTCAATACAAAAGATAGATGTGTTGTTTGCGGTACTCACAAGGTTTGGGATATGTCTGACCCTATGAGGCCACCTATACCTTTACACAAAGTAAAGAAGGGTTATCCAATGAGAGGTACTTATTGCGATAAACACGCAGGTTTGCATAGACAGTATGAAATGTTAGAGCAACAGATAATAGCAGATGAACATGGTTTAGAGTTCAACCAGTACATACCTAAACCAAAAGTGCCTAAAATGTTACAATCTGCACCGCTAACTTCATTAAGGCAATCTGATATAGAGTCATTGTCTGAGATAGGGTGGATGATAAGACCCCCTAAAATGTTGAATGAAAGCAACGAAGACGAATTATTTAGATTAACAATAGAAAGTCATGCAATCAATAAAAGAGTAATTGAACTAATGACTAAAGGCACACAAGTAGTGCAACAAGAAATACAGGAAATAGAGGTGGAATAAAATGGGAGTGTTTGGAACAAGTAATACAACATTAGCAAACCAAATCACCGCACAAGGGGCGGCGGATTTTAAAGCAGTAAATAATCTGCTAACTTTACAAGAAAACCATGTAGAAGAATTCTTTACCTATCACGGAATAGAATTCATTACTGCATTTGAGAAACTACTAGAAGATGTAACTACTAGAGTAGTAGCACAAATGCTACCTAAATTGAAATTTATTAACAATACAAATGGTGATTTAGAGGTAGAACAAAACGCACTAAGAGAGTTTGAAACTATTACTGCGGAAAATATTACTTTAGATATTCAGTCAATTGTATCGGCTGCACTAAATACAGAAGTAGTTATGCAAAGAAAGATGGCTAAACAACAATATCTTGAGGCACAAGGTTTTGCTACTGCACAAGTACCACAACAACCAATGCCACAAGGATATCCACAACAACAACAAGGTGGTATGCCTAATGCGGGTGGATTAAATCCTAGTGAAATTAGTGGTGGTAATCCTATGGTACAAGCCAATAACATGATGATGCAACAACAACAGGCTTTCAACAATCCTTCAGGTTATCCAGTACCGCCCGCAGGTACAGATACAATGGGCAATCCATACTGGATAGACCCCGCTACTGGACAAGCCACATATACACCGCCGGGTTCCGGTTTAGGTCTAGGTGCAATGATTCAGAAAGGGGCTGCATGGGCAGCGTGGCTTGCATGAGGGGGATAAATGACTATAATTATCCCTTCTCGACTTGTGTTGGATAAACAAAATAGTGCCATCACACTAGGCGAAACAATACGGTTAGACAGTTCTGATATGGGTCAGACTTCTAGCCCTATGTTTCGTTTAATGGTAAAGTTTCTGTTGAACCCTGTGTCGAGTGGTTCTTACAATAATGTAGAAAGAAATTTATCTAAGTATTTAGATTATGAGTTCATGCAAGAGGCATCAGAAGAAACTTCTGATATGGAATATGAAGAAGCAGAATATAAGAAATATGTTGATGATGCATATAAATTATTATCCGAAATGGATATTCAAACGTTTTTGGATGAACACGTTAAACCAAAACTATCCGGTAGTAGGATAGCAAATTTCTCTCAATCTGATTTAGATGCAGTCATTAGAAATCTAGGCAATGAAGAATTGCCAATGAAAGATTATCTAACATCTTCTGGTTTTAATAAAATAATGGGGACTAGGAAAACAGGAGATAAGAGTAGAAAAATTAGAAACATAGCAGAATCAAAAGCAATGTATGAAGATGCTTTGGATGAGATTGGCGAGTACATAGAAATTTCTGAAATAAGAAGAGGCGAGAGAAAAGGTGGCGCAGGTGGCTATTTAACAACAGTTGATGGAGTGCGTGAAGAAAGACCTGCTACTATTATAGAGTATAAAATAGAAATAGATACAGAAAAGATGTTTAAAGATATTTTTGAAGATGCTGGAATTGAACCTAGAATAGATGTAAGAAAGGCAGAAGCAACATTAGAAGATGTTATAGAAGATTATTCTAAATCACAACAAGATGATAGTTATGACTTAGAAATAACTCCTAATATGCCTAATCTTGAAGATTTAAGAGAAAGTGGTTTTGAATTTATTTGGTTTCCTAAAGACTTAGTAAAAAAGGCACTCAAAGATTCTGGATTAGCAGAACAAATAATTAGAATAAATATGAAACTTATTTGGAACGAAGAGAGAATGGAATATGATGGAATGCCATTTGATGCGTTAGATGATAAAGAAAAAGACTTGTTATTATTATTATACAATACTGATGTAATAAAGGTAGATTCTATTTACAGATATGTAAAGGATGAAGTTGTACCTTCAAATAGAAACTTAAATCAATTAGAAAAGAAGTTTTTAAAAGAAGAAATAGAACCTAGAGCCAAGAAACAAGCAACTGAGCCTAGTTTTGAAGATGAATTTGAAGAAAAACTATGGTCTAAAATTAATGATAAGGTAAGACTAGAAAGAAAGATGGACATTATATTACATGCACCAGATGAAAGTAAGCATAATGAAACTAAATTATTTGTAACCCCAGTAAATTATAATCAACTAAAACTAAACGGAAAGGAAGGACTACTTAGTGTCAAGAGAAATGATTCATCTAAAGAGTTTCATAGTATTATAAAACAGATATTAAGTCCTAATGATATTGGTATTCATACTTTAACTGCAAGAGTAATTAGAGTAGATGACCCTTACGTTAAACTTGCAGAAAGTTATATCAATAAACCTACTATGCCAAGTGGCGGTTCGTCAGCAAAGAATAAAAAAAGATTTAGAGAACTATTAGATGAAACATGGAATGTGTTCAGACTAATAGATGCTGAATACAAATCAAAGGGAAAACCATTTTTGAGTAACATAAAAGAAACTAGTCCACAAAGAGTATCAAAACCAGAGAGGTCATTGACTGATGTTGACTATGATAGAATGGATAAGCCTTTGACTAGGCCGGGTAAAAACCCACCAACTCAAGGACAAAGTAGAGTTAAAGAAGGAGGCCAAGTGGCCTTGATTAGTGTTCAATCAAGAGTGTTTAATAGTTCACTAAAAAGACAACTTAGAAAGTTAAGGAGGTATGTAAATGAGTAAATTAAAGACAGAAAGTGATTATGTGATTGCCGGATTACCCAATTATTCGACGGGAATAGGGCATTATACTACACATACAGAAGTATCTGATTTACTACAAGTAGGTGCATTTACTAATTCAAGTGTACCTAGTATTGCACAAGTAGGTAAGATAATTAAGAGAGTAGAAGGAAAGATAGACAATAGCATAAAATTGTCATATAGACCAGAAATAATTAAGGATGAAGTACACAACTTTGATTCTCTAAACCAAAGTGCATACCCTGTTATTTCTCATAAGGACTATGTTGGGTTTATTCAATTGAATACTGAGTCACTTAGAAAGTTAATCAAGTTAGAAGTCTATCAAGGAGATGACTATGTAGACCTTGCTTCTGCTAGTGTTAAATATACTCCACCAGAAAGTGCAGTTAATGGTACATTTACAATCACATTAGGAGTTGGAGATGCAGGTACAGGTTATAGATTCGTATTGACTAAAGGAAATTCAAACGGTTTTTATGATACCTTTGGTAGAAAAACTACTGTTTTACAAATATGTGATGCAATAAACGAAGTATTTCCTTCAAAGACTGCACAATTCACAGGAGAAACGGCAATAAAAACTACTACTGATGCTCCTGATAATGGTGGTGTAACTAGAAGTATTTCTGATTTCTTTTATGCTAGTCCTTCTGGTGACGGTACACAAGTATGTATTTCTTCTTTATTGCCTTCTGATGCAGGTACTATTTGTACTATTCAAGCAACACATGGTAGTCCTACTTCTTCTACATCATTTACAGATAATGAATCAGCAGGTAGGGATGATGACTTCTGGACTATTAGTGATGAAGGTAAAATATTCTTTAAACAAAATTATCCTTATTATGAATATCATTCTATTAGAGTAACATATGTACGAGGTAAGTCAAGAGTACCTGCTGAAATACATGAGGCTGCGACTAAACTAGTTGCTGCGGAAATACTAGTTCATGATGATAATACTATACTTATTGCTGAAACAGGTGCTAACATAGACTTAAAGATGAAGCATGAAATTCTAATAAAAGAAGCAGAAGATATTATCAAAGGAAAACAAGTGCTTCTCCATCTTATTGATTAGGTGTTATTATGAACTTGGGTAAGGCAACGAATTTCTATCGAGCCATGCAAAAGTACGCTGATGAACAAATAAAAATAGCAAGAGAAAGAGAAGAGATATTATCAGAAATTGGGTTTGATATATCAACAAAGGAAGACATAGATTACTATTTACTTGGTGTTGGAACACAGGCTGCCGCTAAGAAAATGATGGAATTCAACGGAGAATTGTATAAACAAGCGATTAATGTAGCGAGGCAAAACCATGCTAGATGAAGTTACATTTGTTATACGCCTATTGAGTGATAATTGGGCTACTGCATCTTCATCGGATGGTAGTGGAAACAATGGGTTTGGCGACCCTACTCCGGGTTTAGCACAACATCGTGTTACTCCTACATTTGTTGATGTTAGGTCAATAGAACCCGGCAAGGGAAGAAGATTTGATGCTGACCAAAACGCAGTTATTGTGGTGTTTGAGGATAGTGCATCTCTAACATTACCCACTATTGATTGGGCGGTAAGAAATGAAGACTACACATTTACTCTACATCTACGGGTGTTGCATCAAAAAGACTGGACTAGTTTAACTTATTCAAGGGATAGACTGCAAAGTTTATATCAAATTGCCAGATACATCCTAGAGAAGAAAGGTCTGCGACCCAAGGTTTATGACGATAGTAACAATCTTGAGGGTGACGCAGAATTAATTCAGATTACAGGCAGAAGTGAGGCTAATGATAGAGGTAAACGTTTATTAGGTTACAAGATGTCTGTTACCATGAAAAGGTTCGGAAGAACCACAGTAAGTTAGTAAGGTGATAAAATGGTAAGTAATGAAGTATATACAGGAGCAGGTGCATCAGCAACGTTAATCCCAGAAGCGGATTTAGACGTTAGTATGCAATTAGGAACAATAGCGATTGCCGCAAATAAGTTGGGTTTAGCATTTAAAAACTCAGCAAGCGGAACAATAGATAGAACATCTCTATCATGGGGTGCTAATGCAACAGGAGGTTCTGACCATGTTAAGAACCGATTGCCCGTTAACATATATCAAGGGTGTTTTGCTAATGTATCTAAATATGCATCTGGTTCTACTTCAGAAGTTACATTAGGAACATTTGTTATCAAAAGCAATGATTCATACAGTATCACCTTCGATAGAGAACTTTCTTCTACAAATAGCGATAGGTTCTCATTAAAAATATTAGGCTTTGGAACACCACTATTTACACCTTCTGTTATTGATAATAAACATACTTTACTAGCAGATAACTGGCTTGGATTAGTAAATACAATAACTGCACCAAGCGTTGATGCTGAAATGAAACAACTTAATCTAGGATTAGGTGGAACAAGAAACTTTGGTTTCCAATACAAAGGAGCAGAATCCTACGGAAGTGCATCTATTGATGTATCTCTCAATAATGGTTCTTGGTTGTATTATGCACTAGGAAGTAAAACATTTACTGCTACACAAGATAGTAGCAATACACTTGCTAATTCAGCAAGCAATGGTAGTGTATATTTCGACAATACAAACAAAACATTCCATAGAAGAGAAGAAGGAACAATAAGCCCACCAAAAACATTCGGTACGGCAGACTCTTCTTTACTAAAGTGGAATTCTGCTAAAGTAGATTATACATTTACAGAAGCAGAAGGAGCAACGCTACCATCTTTTGCATTAGAATTCACCAATGAAAAAGGAAATGTAACTGATGCAAATTATTTCCAAGATGCTAACGATGAAAGACTTTTCTCTCGTATATTTACAGGGTGTCAAGTAAATACATTTACAATGAACTTTGAAGAAGGTCAAGAATTAAAGGCGACTATTGATGCAGTAACTAGAAGAGGATATGATAGTAATGAAAACTATACTCCAAAGAGAAGAGTAAGAACTGCTTCTAGTTTATTCAACCATAACTTAAGTGCTGATAATCTACCATTTATGTTTTCAGATGGAACTGTTCAAGCATTCGGACAGAACCTTGCTAGAGTTAAAAGCGGTACTCTTACAATAAACAATAATATTACACCACAAAGATACATCGGTGAGTATGATAGGTCTATTGTATCAGCACATCAACCTGCACAAAGAACATATGAAGTTAGTTTAAATCTTCAAGTTACTGATAGATTAATCTTTGATGAATTAAGAGGTGCTGATGAAGTTACGCTAGGAGATATAGTTCTAACATTTGACAAAAACTCTACTGCTGATACTGATAAGATTACAATTACCTTAAAAGATTACATAGTACAATCTGTTGATATTCCCTTCCCAGACGACAAAGGAATGATTGATGTGGCCGTGACTCTCTCGGCTCGCACCCTCCATGAATGTAAATATCATGGTAAATGGATTATTATCGGGTAAAACGATGTAAAGAACAATTCAAAGGGTTATATAACATTTCTAAGAAAGTCGAGGGCGAAAATCATGAAGCAATCTCCGAATATGTGGGTCTATTCCCGCATCAAGGGTATGGTTTCGGCCATATTAGGAGGTCTAAAAAGGAAGTAAAATCCTTTTATTGTAACATTCCACTAACAATCGTTTGTTTGTTAGTTTTATATTGTAGGTGGAAAAAAATGGAAAATGTAGTAAGTGATAAGAACAGACTGTTTACAACAGTAGAAACAAAATGTCATCATTTGAAGGTAGACGAAAATTCAAATGATATATTGAAGGTGTGGGTCAAAGAACCTACATGGCTTCAAGTAGAACAAGCGTTATCTGTGGTGATGAGCCTAGACGCTGATGAAGGAAGTATGGGTATAGACCTAAATAAAATGTATAGGTTTATGGTTGAAAACTTCGTAGAGAAAACAGAACCGTCATTAACAACGGTAGAACTTTTGAGATTATCTCCTTTTGTTGGAGCGCAATTGAAGAATGTACTACCTAATCCCTTTGACGACTTTTTAGGGGATGATACGGGAAACTGAAAGAGATTCGTAGAGGACTAAAAGGAGGAGAAGTAGAACCTGTTTTAGCCTCACGAATCCTTATTTATTCATATTCAAAAGTATTCAGTATAAGTCCAATGGAAGCATACAATACTCCGGCAGAAATAATATTAGAAATGATGAAAATACATTCAGAAGTAGAACAATTAAAAGCAGAAGAAATAGATAGACAAATGAGGAAGATGAAATAATGGCCGATAGAGATGCTGACGTTTTTACCAACGATTTGACTATTGCTATTAGCAGGTTGAATCAGGCCAATGAAGGTCTAATCAAAAGTTTTGGTGAAGCAGGTGAAGGTGGAAACAAACTTTGGAACGTTATCAGCAGATTCAGTTCAGGCAGTACATTTTGGAGATTACAAAATTATCTTCGTGGTGTATCAAATATTGTTCAAGCATATACTAATGCAAATGAAGAGAATCAAAAATCAATATTAAAGAACATGGAAGCAAACTTAGGGTTAGCAGACTCATTAAAAACATTACAAGAACAAAGAAAAAAGATAACTGAGCAACCACTTTACAAATTATTTGTTCAAGACTTAGGTGACGAAAAATTAGCAAAAGAAACCGCAGAAAATTTCTTTGATACTCAAATTAATGCAATAAAAAAAGTAGCATTAAAAAGAGGTAAGCAATTTAGAAAGAAGTTCTTTGGTAGAAGTTTAAGACAAAGATTTGATGATGCTAATCCATTCGCTGCAACAAAAGACGTAACTAGAAGAGGTTTTACTGCAAAGGATGTACCTGCGCCAGTTACAGGAGCATTCAGATTCATAGTAAAGGAAGCATCTGAACCCCTCAATAAAACAATGGGAATGTTTCAGAAAATAGGTGGTGGATTAAATAACATTCTTCGTGGTAAGTTGGGTACAGGCGACCCCCACCCTAATGACCCTATGATGCAAAGAGAAACAAGACAAGGATTCTTAAAAACACAAATAAACAATGCTAAAAAATTAAAAAAGATATTACCAATGGCAGGTAAATATCTAACAATGACCCTAGCAGCGTTAGGCAAATTCTTAATATATGGATTGTTAGTTGTATTAGGTATCACACTTCTTGCTAAGATTATCAAGAAAGGTTGGCCTTACTTAAGCAAACAATTTGGAAGTGCATTCAAATTTTTCAAAGCAGCCTTTATGAATATCATAGGAATAATAAGAGGAGTTTTCAAACTATTCAATGCAATATTCAGAGGTGATGTATTAGGAGCATTGGAAATTTTCTTCAAGGATATTTTCCTAAATGTAGTCAAATTAATTGCTAATGTTTTAGCAGGTCTATTCAAAGTATTAGTTGGAGTAATCGGCGGATTACTAAGCGGGTTATATGAAAACACAATTGGTAGATTCTTCTCAACCGGAGGGGTATCTATGGGTGGCCCTGCAATCGTTGGAGAAAGAGGGCCAGAATTAGTTACCCTACCTAGAGGTGCAAAGATAAGTAATAACGCAAATAGCATGGGTACAAGAGCAGGTGGAAATAATATTCATGTTCATATAAATGGCCGTGTAGGTGCTTCTGATGCAGAAATTAGAGATATAGCCAACAAGGTAGCAAGAGAAATCAACATAAGAATGAATAGAACAGGAGCAAACAGAATAGGTGCATAGTATGGTTGATTACGGAGATTATGGAGCGAACAGTTATTGTATGTTAGAGTTAGCAAGAAGAGGTTCTGGCGATACTACACCTTCTGATACCGAATCAGGATTGTTTCAAAATAGAATTGGTTTGTTAGCAACTAACATTAGCATTTCAACAAACAAACAATCTCTTGCTTTTCCTGTACCTTTCTCCGGTGTTATTTCCGGGGAATCTACTACACTAGCATTAGATATGGGTCTAGCAACTAAAACAATAACAATAACAGGCATACTCAAAGACCAAACTTTATTCAAAAGAAGTAAAGGTGGGACTCAAAAAGAAATCAAACTAACTGCATATGAATTGGCTCAACTACTACATTCATATGTTGACTCTTCTTTCTTACACGAAGACCAGAATGTAAGTAAATTAATCATACTTATTCCAAGTCGTGCAGATACTAATTTTGATTATCGTAGTGGTGTTACTGCTAATACTGAATTGAAAGATTTACCATTAATACCATTTCACTATGGAAATAGAACATTCGATATGCCTACTTTAGACGGAACTAAAATTGATTGGGGAGCAACGGAGTTTCCTTCGGCATTGACTTCAATCAATGAAGAGATACCCGGATTGAGTGGTTTCATAAACGATTTCTCAACAGATATTGCGGGCGACCAAATACCCTCAATTGCCTTTAACCTAACATTTACAGTAGCGTCTACCGCTATGTCTGATTTCATTAATGCTAGTTTTTAGGTGAGTAAATGCCGGGTGTATATGTTGGAGATACAAAGTCGCTAGTATTCCCTATGCTATGCGATGGATATATCAAACAAGCATATTCAGACCAGAATCCGGCAGACCAAGACCTAGAGGTAAGAGGTGGTCTTTGGGGTCAAACCACACCATTTACAATTGAAGCCATAGTAACGCCATATGATGTAAATGGCTATGGAACTAAGACAGGAACAGGCGGAGGCATACTTGATTCACAGAAAACTAGCCCTAGTTTGAGTAATGCCGTTACTAGTAATTTAACACATTATCAATCAAATTATTACTTTGATAACAGAACCGCACAGAAAATGCACCTGTTTTATAATAAAAACTTTGAACTTTACTTAGAAAACACAACGATTTCTACAACGGGATTAAAAAATAAGACGTTTAATAGACCTGCTGAATATAGAATAGTAGCAAAAATACACCAAGAGAATACAACAAAGGTTACTGCTATATCAGACACAATCATCAAGGCAAACAATTTACTGCATGGATATTATGATACTGATGGCTACTATGACGGTGTTAATACTGAATTGACTAAGATATCCTCAACGGCAATAAATGTAACTCCAAGCAAAGAAATGACAGTAGCGAACAACAATTTTACAGGAGAAACAAATGTTTCTTCTGCTTCTGGTGCAGGTAGTGTTACTTTTAGTGGTGCGCCTGAATCATATTATCCTGCTCAATCTGCCACTACTAATATTACATTTAGCAATAACAACTTTAGTGTTGATACTGCACCTTCTGCAAACACCGCAGGTAGTATCAAATTTGATTCTAATCCAAGTCATTCTACAACTAGTGATTTGACTACACATATTCAAATTGTTAGTGAAGATGGTAATACTACAACAAAGTGGTTTCCTGTTGACCCATCTTCATATAGCAACAATGTTGATTTAACTTCTCTTGATAATGATTGGGGAGCAGGTGCTAGAGGCTTTATTGTAGGTGCAGATGCAGAAGCCACCGTTAGTAGACTTACTGCTGCAATTAACGCTTGGAATAATGGATGGGCAGGTAGCGTTACAGCAGGTCAAGCGGTAGGTGCAACCTTTGGCGACCCTGATATTGAAATATCCTTTGTGGCTGCTATTATAGGTACAACACCAAATAGAGTAGGTTCAGGTGGTAGTATAACCATTGGTTCTGGTTTATCTGGTATTAGTAGAGTACAGATAGCAGGTGGAGTAGATGAAAGTGTTGTTACTAACAATTTCCTAACAATAAATACAGGTGGTGGAGATAAGAAATACCATCCTGTTCCTAGCGGTAGTGGTATTTCAAATGGCTCAATAACTAATAGAGGAGGAACTAACTTTATTGCTTTCCAAAAAGGAAGTACGCTCCCTAATACAATGATTGCATTAAGAAATGCTATTAACAGTAGTAATGGAAACACACAAGTTACTGCTTCTACATTTAGTAATACTGGTGTTACATTAACTGCTGATACTGCCGGAACAGGTGGTAACTCATTTACTGTTAGTAAAACAAATATGGCACATGCTACTGTATCGAACCTTTCAGGTGGAGAATCCGCTAGTGAGCCAACACAACATATACAACTTGTAGATAGTGATGGTACAACAACTAAGTTCTTGGCAGCCCATCAAACTAAATCAAGTAATGCTACTGGTTCTACTATAACTCTTAGTAGCGTAGTCTATGTAATATACAGATTACCAACATCAGGTTCCAATAGGACTAATTTTGCACAAGCAGTAAATGGAGTATCGGCTCTTGATATAACGGCAGTAAATGATGGTAGTAATGGAAACAAAGTAAATCTAACACAGGGAACCGCAGGTTCTAGTGGTAATACAACAATTACTGAAAATGTAAGCAACGTTACAGCAGTTAATTTTACAGGTGGGGTAACTGCATCAAACCCAAATGTTTCAATTAATATTACAGATGCAGATGGAACTCTAATCAAATACAAGCCTTCTGTAAATGAGTCCACTGGCTCAAGTGATGGAACATATGTTTTCTTTCAAAAAGGAGCAGATACCAATGCTACTGCAACTAATTTAGCATCAGCGATAAATTCTGCTCATAGTGGAGATATAACTGCAACAACACCCGGCAATTCTAATACAGTAAAGATAGTAATGGCTACTGCCGGAAATGCGTATGCTATTTCTGAAAACTCTTCAAGTATAACATTAGCAGGGAATAATACTACCTTTGACACTAGCGGTAATCAAAATATTACATTAGGTAGTGGTGAGGCTAATTTAATAGGTGCAGGTGAAAAGATATATGATGCTACTGCTCAACTAATAGGCACTACTTCCGATGTAAGTGGTAATGTTTTAACATTAGATGCATCTCCTTTAGTGCCAGTAACTACTACACTATACGCTTCTCAACCAAGAGAGGCATTGTATGTTGAATCAACATATAGGATATCTTGCTCTTACACTACTAATTCTTTGAAGATATACGTTAATGGAACAGAGGTTGCATCTCAAGATATAACAACGACAATACTACCAAGTGGTTTCTTCTTTGACCCTAGTGATTGTAGAATAGGACAGGGATTAACAAGAGCAAGCGAAGGTTCTAGCACATATACCGAAGATAGGAAGAATCAATTCATGGGGGAGATATTTGAGATATGTATGCATTCAAGGACAGAACCAAGTCCAAGAAATAGCACTCTATCTGTTGGATTAAGTGATATCATATTCTATTACAGGTTTGGTGATGAGTGATGGCTGATAACTATACTTATGTCCTTAATCAAACTCGTACTCAAGAACTTACTCTAAACCATGATTATGCAGATAGAAACGATGCTTTTCCGGGGTTTGCATTTGCAGATACATCTGTAAATCCTGTATTGAAGAATCCCGGTCTAAATACCAATGACCAAGATTCTGCTAACTTCTTTGAGATAAGAAATGCACCTACAAGCGTAGGTTCTACTGATGAACCAATAATATCAGGCCATACTAAAACTAGACTTGTTAACAGAATAATACCTTCTGCAAATAACCAGACGACCCTTGCTAACTATGCAACAAACAAGCAAGAAACTTCATCTTACAAGATAAGGATATATGATGAGAATGCATCTACTACTGGTCAATTATTAGCAGGTTCAACAGGGCCGGGTATGGACTTAGAAACAAACGACTACTTCGTTTTAATTAATCCAGAAATAAGAGGAGATGATGGAGCAGTAGCAAATAGACCACACTTTGCTAAGATAAAGCGTTTGACTACTTATGATTACTATGGCGATGGTTTTGAGTTTGAACCACGTTATCCAAAGCCTATACCTAAAGACACTAACTTTGAAATTTACGAAGGCCCGGCAAAAACAGATACTAGTGTAGTTGCAGTATCATATGGATTAAGGGGGAAGACAGACACTACTTCTGGTAGAACATTCCTATTCAATAAGTATGATGTTAGCAGTACAGTAAGTAGACCAACTTGGTATTTCTACGAGGATAGACTACAACACAAAGACCAACTGGATTACAATACAAAGTATCAATTGACTACTTGTAGATGGTATAGCGATTGGGTTCAGAAAGGCAGAATAAGGTCAAACACTACAAATCAAGTTACTGCATACCAATCAACATACGTTGTAGCAAAACACACAGGGAGTTTTACCGATGCAGATATTGGTAGAAGTTTATACAAAGGAATCAACGCAGGTAATGTTCAATGGATAGGTAATATAGCATCCTATGATAGTGCAAGTAGTACAATTACTTTGGATTATCCTAGAAGACCCCTATCCCCTTCAACCGCTAGTTTAATCAACGCAGCAGATTTATACTTCGTTGGTAGGGATATTCAACAAACGATATTCCTAACGGAACAGGAGTATGGAGTTAACATTACTGATTTAGGGCCAATAAAACACAACGCAGTTTTAGTAGACAATCAAAGAAGTAAAGATATTACAGAAGTAGGAACAGATAGTGCAACTGATTTCGATACTGCAAGCACATACACATTTACTCCTGATAGATGGGGATATGCATTTAGGAATTATAGTAGAAGTACAGAAGACAAAACTTCTGCACATTCAGATACATTCGCAACAGGAACATATAGATTCAATCATGGTAGTTTTACAGGGCCAAGCAGATACCTATACTACAAGTCTTCTAACCTAAAGAACAACATAGTAGACCCTGTATTAGAAGCATCAGTTAATTTCCCTCGAAACAAAATGAGCCAGATAGCAAGAGCGAAAGTATTCGATATGTCAGGAATACAACATCTAAAACTCAAAGAAGACCATTCCTTTACAGTAAGAAACACATTACATTCGTCTGCTCTTAATACATACAAACTACCCTTTACTGTAACTAGCATAACAGGAAATAAAATTAGACTGAACGCAATCACAGAACTTTTTGATGCAAGAAATGATAATTTCCTAAAGGTAAATGATTTGATACGAGTAGCAAAAAATTACTACGTTATTTCAGCCTTTACTGCCCCTGCGGTTGTAGGTGGAGTTAGAGTACAGGATATAACTGTAAATAAGATAAAGACTGATAGTGAAGCGACATGGAATAACATATCATCAATGCCTTCATTCTCTAATGAAATAGCATATATTAGAGCATGGAATGGCTCTCTCAAAGGGACATTTCCAATAGATACAGAAGCAGTATATGGTAGCAATACCTTCCAAAGACTCACTATCAATGGAAACACAATCAGCAAAACAAATGCTTCTTTGAATGATAACAAACTAGTATTGCTCAGTCCAGAATTTGTTAACCATCAAATAGACATTGACTATGGTGATTCAGTACATAAACAAATTAAATTGTCATCCGATTTTACAAGTAAGAAATATTATCAGACAACTCCAATATCCATGTTGTATTATCTATCAGGTAACTATGCCATTGATGAAGAAGTATTCAATGGTAGTGTTGAAGATATCAATTCACAGAACAAGAATGGTATGGTCACTTATGAGATAACAGGTAGGGACAAACTATCCAAACTGCTTGGTAACACCACTAATAAAAACTTGAACCATACCAATGATATTATTCATTCGACTCTTTCACCTATGTTAGATAATACTGTCAATGTAACAATTGATGGTAACTTAACTGCAACAGGCACAGGAACAGAGATTAGAATAACTGATGCTCAAAATACATTGGGTATAGCACCAAAACCATTCGATGTTCTAATGGATAGTAGTGGTAATTTGCTTGGTGAAATAAGTGTGGTTGGTAGTGTTGCGGTTAGTACAGGTTATAGAGATTATACTATTACACTCAGAAGTCCAAACATATCAGAAACACAAGTGAATAGCGGGGCTACTGTTAAGTTATACAGAAGAGATACAGGCACATACATCACAGGAATAAAAGCACTTTCAGCAAACCCAACGCTTACTACTTCGCCTACCGACTTCACTTCAACAGGAGATAAAGGAGTAGTCTTTGTAGATGGAGAGAAAGTCAAATTTAATGATAGTGGTACTGGCCCAATAACAACTAATATTACCTATGCAGATTTAGCATATGCTTCTGCATCTGGAAGTTACAATACAGACAATTCTCTTGGTTTTGATATCATAGATACAAACAGCATAGGAGCAAAGGATTCCAAGTTTGCATTCAAGATAGGATTAGAAAGCGAAGTGTCTACAACATTGAGTTCTATACATAGCCTTTCTACATCTACATACTTCAATGTGTTAGATAGCGTTTCACAAGATGGACTAACTACAATCACGCTTGCTCCTACATTCCCAATTGTTCTAGGTAGCATAGAGAATAATAGTTCAGATAGCACATTTACATCTGCGAATAGCAATCTGTATTTGGTTAACAGAAACATTCCAAAGTCGGGATTCATTCATACTCTCAAGAGCGATAACACATCAGAATATGTTTCAAGTAAGGCATTCAAATACAACCCAATACAAAGAGTGAATCCGGGCGAACTGAAAGAAACTTTCACATCTGTTTTGAATGACTCTCCTAGAAATCAAAAGATTATGGGATATGCATCTGCATATAGAATAAACGCTGATGGCTCAATTAACAGTACAGATTATGTGACCACTAGCAACAAGCCTATTCTTGGGAGTAACTTCCATGATGATAATTATACAGGTAGCGACAAACTCACTCTATTACCGAAACAATTCCCTGCAACAAGAACCGGAACATCAGTAGCAACAACATCAATTAGAGATGTAGAACAAAAGGACTTTAGAACCAAAAAATATGAATTGTTAAGTGTTGGAGATTTATATCCAGAATCTAAACTAAGATACAATAGCCTATTTCAGTCGAGTGCTTTTACTAACTATGGGTTATTGACGGAAAAGATAGGACAGAAAGACACTTCTAGTATTGGTCACGTTAATTATACAGGCGGTAGTTTCCAATCGTTAGCAAGTGAGTCCAACTACAATATTCACAAAATAAATTCCTCTTCTACTACACCTACAAACATCAAGAGATTTGGAGTAATGAGATTAGTAGAGGCTACATTTGATTGGCACTTTACTCCTATTGATGCTGAGTCTTTACAGGATATAGATACAGTACCTAAGATAAGCAACTTCTCATATCCAAGATGGAAGACACCAGAATCATTAGGATTTACAATGGCAACAAGCAATACTGGAAATGCGTCTACTAATCAGATTAATTGTAGTGGGTCAGTAGTAAGAAATTTCAAAGAAGGAGATATGTTCTTCAAAACATCAGATGGTAGTCTTGTTGCTAGAATAAACGGTACTGGATATGCAACTATATCCACTAATGGTTCTGGTATAATACAAGGTTCAAACGTAACTGTATTCCAAGATACTACATCTACTTCTGTATTCAAAGCAAATGTAAGAGTATTCGACATGTTGACAGATGATGGTTTTGGTTTAGACACACTAAGTAATGCTAACGACATGAGGCATCTTGCAGTCTATCTCACTTATGGTCATATAAACAAAAATGCGTACTTTGAACACGTTGATAAATTACATTCAGGGGTAGTTAACGACGCTTCAGCAAATCCATTTATTCCTAACAATATTTTCTTACCAATTATACCTGAAGGATTTAATAAAGGAGGAAGTGGTTCTGGCGACAACGATGACTTTAGATTCACCCCATATCATTCAGAAGGAGATTGGGCATTAGACTTCGATGGTGATACCACTACCAGTCAAGATGAACAAGACTATGCAATCAAATATTGGCATTACTCTAGAATAATAAACGCATTACAAATGCAGACATTCACAACATATGATAACGATGGCGATACTTCTGATGATTACCCTAGTCCAGACCAATACAAAGCAGCCAGAAGTACACATCTGTATGAAAATTGCATAGGAGTATTCAAGCATTTTAGAGGAGCAATAAAAGAATCACAGGGTAGTAATCAAAGGGATATCATTACAACTTCATCTCTATTAGAATTAGATACTCAAGTTAATTACAATGCCTATGAAGAAAATGTAGGTACATCAAGCGATAGGCAACAACATAGTCGTAATATGAGAATAGACCGATTGGGTAGCCCAAACGTTGCATACATAGGAACTAAGACTAAACAAGCACCTTTTATTAGTGAAGATGATGCTGTTCTCCAAGTAGGTCTATCACATCATAATGACGCATCAAGTACAACTGGTGAGTTATATCAAACACAGATGATAATCAAACCTACAATTAGAACAGATGGGATGTCAGGAAATACAATCACAATCACAATGAATGCAAGTAATACACATAATTGGATTCACTATGCTCCTAATCTAACTGGATATTATTTAGTTAGACTAGGTGATGGTAAAGACACCTTGAAAATAATTTCACATACTGTAAATGATAGTAGTACACACGCAGTTCATACTTTAACATTGAATGCTAATTTAACTGCAAGCCAACGATATAGATTGATGAGAGTATCAGAAACTACGTTTGATGAAACTCCGGGCTTTATTGAATTCAACAAGGAGATACATACAGGACTTCAATACAATGATACTGCAACTAGATTAGATACAGGAGAACCTGCAACAATGGGTGCTACTACTACTAATTTTACAGGAGAAGGAATAGTTTCGATGTATGTCTTACTCGATGTTGATGACGACTTAGACTCTGATAATAAAATGATAGAGAATATAGATTTGGTAAATCAAAGCCTAGAACTATTCAACAACGGAGAAGTGATTGACTGTTGTATAACTGATGGACATACCACAACTAGAAAGAACATTACTGTTACCAAAGATATTACTACTGGCAGACAAAGCCTAAGATTTGACTATGAAGGAACACTATCAGGAAATGGTGTTGTTTCCTTTGGTAAAGCATTCACAATCACAACGAACACACCGCTACAAAATAATGTGGAAAGAGCATACATAGGAACTACTATGGCAATAGGATTAGATGCTGAAACTGCCATTAACGAAATCCTAAATGAGAACGATATAGAAGTGGATGATAGCGAGAGAAACCTAACATTCACAGGTGCTATTGTTAGTAATGTTTCTGGAAACAATATCATTTTACAAACGGCAGTAGCAACTGATGTAATAGCAAATGGAGATACACTATACAATCAAGATGGCAAACTAATTGGTTTAGTAGAATCAGGTCAAGGCACTACTACACTAACATTAGATGATGTTGACTATGATAGCGATAGCACAGTTGATACATTCTATACTCCACAACAATATGAGGAACTAGTAAAATACACAAGAAGGCCATTTATAATCAATACAAGGTTTGCTGAGAATGATGTCTTTACCGCAGTCAATTTCTTAGCATCAAAGAAAGGACTAGAGTATGTATTCAAAGGGGAGAAAATTCAGATTAGAGATATTGATGATTACTCATCGAGAAGAATATTTTCACTTAGATACAGGGATGGTCAAAATCTGATAAGTGCAGAAAACAACACATCTCTCTTTGATAGAGCCAACAAGGTAGTTGTGATAGGGGACAATGTAAAGGCCACGACAGAAATGCCTACCGATAAAAATACTAGGACTTTGACGCATATTGATTCTAACATCAAATATTCTAAAGAAGCACAAGTAAAGGCAGAACAACTTCTTGCTTTACACAATGCTAAGACAACAAAAGTAACTATTGAGATTGAAAGAAAGGATGAAATGAAATTAATGAAACCCGGTGATTTAATCACACTTAACTTCCCTAATCACAACATTCCCCCCGATGACTATATTGTATATGAAATAGAGAATGCTATGTCTGCTATCAGTAAAATAACTGTTGGTACGTTTAATAAGACAATAGCGGAAAGGCTCGCTGAAATGAATATAGAAAGAAAAGGAGGATTTTCCACATTATTAACAAAGGACGTTACTGCTGAAGTAACCAGTAAATCGTTGTTTGAAGAGGTTGGTATAGATGAAGTTTCATTAATATCACAAAGAGCCATTCCCACAGGAACAACATTAGGGTGGGCAACCTTAATAGGTTGGTCAACACCAATGAACGCAGGGAGTGATGTTGTTACAACGGAGGAAATTGAATTATGATAACAGATGCAGGTAAAAACAAAACGGCCGATTTATTGATTGGAACAAATGGTTTCGGTCATATTGCAGTAGGTGATGGCGGTGATGATACTTCAACAAGTCAAAATACATTAGACCATGAAATCTTTAGAAAGGCAGCCGACTCTAAACAAGTCGTTGGTAATACAATAGTCTATACAATCACCTTTACAGGTGCAGAACTATTATCCAATGTAATATCAGAAATGGGTGTTTTTGATGCCTCTAGTGGAGGCAACATGTTGAGCCGAGTCAACTTTAAGAGCATAGGCCCGTTAGCATCAAATGAAACATTAAGTTTCACTTTTAGGGTGGTGATTCCCTAATGACAGAATTTTCAGGCTTTATTAGTACATTGAAGGTTGCACCTACAACTAGCGACCAATTGGAAGACGGCATTGATAATCTACATAGTGGTATTATCAAAGCATTGAATACTGCTGATGCAGGTTCGTTCATTGCACACGGATTCCAAGTTACATCTCAATCAGATGGAACATTCGATATAACTGCCGGAGGTTACTTCGATAAAGGAGAGTATAAAACATTAGGTGCGCAAAACGATAAAAGCAGTACAGACTTCGCAGGTGCTTCCTCATATGATTGGTATGGTTTTATTGTAATAAACGCTAGTGGTGCAATAGCATTTAGAGGAGATAATAATCTAGGTAATACAGCCGCTAAAACTGCTAACCTTACAGATGGTGATATTCCAATATGTGTTGTTCAGATAGCAAAAGGAACAGGAACGGCAGTTCAAAGAAAAATACAGTATGTTGGAATAAAGAAAACTACTAACACCTTAACCGCAGGTGATGAAAATAGCGGTGATTTCAGAAAGAGATTCGAGGTAAAAACTGATGGAGATATATATTCATATAACACATCAAACGCTTACCATACTAAATTAGCATTTACAAATGCATCAGGTTCAAACAAAACTGTAACTGTTCCAAGCATAACAGGCACAGTAGTTACAACAGGAGATTCACAAACTGTTGCTACTGGCATGATTGCTGATAACGCAGTAACACTTGCTAAAACAACAGGAGTACAAGGCTCACTTACGTTTGGGATATCAAACACCAATGCAGTAAAGATAGATAACAATTCTGTTCAAAGTGGTGACTATGCTAAATTTACTGGTAGTGGGTTAGAAGGAAAAAGCATAACAGAAATAAAGTCAGAACTAGGATTAGTTAAAGGGGATGTTGGACTAGGCAATGTAGATAATACTGCTGATTCTGCTAAACCTGTTTCTACTGCACAACAAAATGCTTTGAATCTAAAAGCAAATCTGAACAATCCTACATTTACTGGTACAATAGCAATACCAAATATAAGCAACTTAGAAACTGCGGTGGCTGCTAATACTGCAAAAGTAGGAATTACCACATCACAAGCAAACGATATTACTTCTGCAAAGAATAGAACAGATGTATTGACTGATACATATATTGAAGGAAAGGCAGCAGCCAAAATAGATGCATTACTTGGAGCAGACTCTAACGCTATTGACACACTAGCACAATTAGAAGACTATCTATTGGATAGTAGCGTATCGGGTGGATTGATTCAATCATTAGCAGGTAAAGTCGCTACTAGTACAACAGTTAACGGTCATGCTCTATCAAGCAATGTTACAGTCACAAAGAGTGATGTTGGTCTTAGTAATGTAGATAACAATTCTACTGCGACAATAAGAGCAGGTACTACAAAGTCAGATGTTGGACTTGGTAGTGTTTTGAATCAAGCACAAGTAGCAACGTTTGTTTCAGCAAACCCTCCTAGTGCTACTGCAATTGGGGATATATGGATTGATTCAGATGATAGCAATAAGATGTATAGAGCATCAGGAGTAGGTTCTGGAAATTGGGTAGCAGTTACAGTTAACAAAGGAGCATTAGGACTAGTAAAGGCTGATGTAGGATTAAGCAACGTAGACAATAATTCAACCGCTACAATTAGAGCAGGTGTTACTCATTCAGATGTAGGAACAACAAAAGCAGATGTAGGATTAGGAAATGTAGAGAACAAATCTTCTGCTACAATTAGAGGAGAAATAGTTGCTAGTAACGTTCCAAATCTAAACGCATCTAAGATTAATGCAGGTACGTTGGGCGATGCTAGAATATCAAAGTCATCTGTTATACAACACGCTGCCTCCTCTACAATTGCTGATTTATCAAACTTAGGAACTAGTATAGATACATCAGCAGACTTCTTGTATGTGTTTGACGATGGTTCTCTCAAAAGTGCTTCAATAGCAAATGTATTAGCAAAGATTACTTCATCAGAATTAGTAGGTACAGGAAAGGTATTCCCTAATACGTTACCTGCTGATGGAGCAGAAGTCAACGTTCAAGCAGACTTCAATGAAACAAGTGACTCTTCAGATGCATTTATTCTGAATAAACCTACAATACCAACTAACAATAATCAATTAACAAATGGTGCAGGTTTCATTACTGGTTCTGCATTAAACGCATCAAACCTAAATTCAGGAACAATACCTGATGCAAGATTCCCGGCAGTATTACCTGCCATAAGCGGTGCGAATCTAACTAACTTACCTGCTGATGTAACTCTAACAGGTTCTCAGACATTAAGCAACAAAACGCTAACTGCTCCAATATTAACTGGTACTATTACAAACGCTAGTGGCGATATGACAATTGACCCTACTGGTGATAATGACCTTATTCTTGCTACTGCCGGAGATTCAAGAGTAATCGTAGGTGATGGCACAGTAAGCCCTTCTGGAAATCAAGGTAGATTAACAATTATTCATGACCAAACCCAAGGTACGCCTGAAACTGGCCCTGCATTACAAATAGTCACAAGGGACAATGACTCAAATTCTGGGCCAAACATCAACATATATCGAGATTCAGATAGCCCTGCTGATTCGGATTTCATAGGAAAGTTAGATTTCAAGGGTGTAAATAGTAATAGTGAAGCAATTTCATATGCCGTGATTAAAACACAAATACTAGATGTGTCTGATGGCACAGAAGATGGTAAAATAATAATATCACCTAAAATAAGCGGTACTACAACAGATGTTCTATCCATAGATTCAGTAGTTAAAGTATTCAAGCCATTCGATATTAGAAGTAACTCAACGTTGAGATTCTTCGATAATGATAACTCTAACAAAATAGTTTTACAGACTCCTAATGTTGTTGCTTCTGATTATACATTAACACTACCTCCCAACGATGGTGATAGTGGTCAATTCCTAAAGACAGATGGTAGTGGTGTATTAACATGGTCTGCTGATAATAACACTCAGTTGTCTGATGCACAAGTGAGAAGTAAAATATCTGGTTCAGGATTAATATCCTATGATTCAAGTACAGGTGCAATTACTACTACTGCAAATAATTATTCTATAACTTCTGATTTACTTACCGAAAACGACATGAGTTCTAATGCTACTAACAAACCTGCATCACAAGCATCCATCAAAGCATTTGTAGAAAATAGCGTAATAGCAAATACAGATAGACAAGTGGATGATGCTACATTCAATACTAGCAATGGTGTATTGACACTAAGTAGAAGCGGTGGTCTTTCTGATGTTACTGTTGATTTAGATGGAAGGTTCGCACTATCCGGTGCAAGTGGAGAAACAAATCAAAATGCATTTAGCAATGTAGCAGTAAGTGGACAGACGACTGTTGCAGCAGATTCAAAAACTGATACTCTAACTTTAGTAGGAGCAGGTGCTACAACAATAACAACAACTGCCGGAACTGATACAATCACTATTACTTCAACAGATAATAACACAACGTATTCAACTGCTACAAGTAGCACACTAGGATTAGTTAAGATTGGTTATAGCGAGAATGGTAAGAACTATCCTGTTGAATTATCAAGTGGACAAATGTATGTCAATGTACCTTGGACTGATAACGACACTCAATATTCTGTTGGAGATGGTGGGCTTACTCAGCGTAACTTTACAACCACACTAAAGAATAAACTGGATGCAATTGAAGCGTCTGCTGATGTAACTGATAAGGCTAACATAATATCATCATTAGCATTAATGAATGAAAACGATACACTGAACATAGGAGATTCAGGTGAAGATACTAACGTTGTAATCAAAGGAAACTTAACTGTTAAAGGAGATACGAAGTATAGTAGTGAAACAGTACAAATCGTTGAAGATAACACATTAGCATTTAGAGCAGGTGATGGTAATGACCATGAAATCAAACTTACTGCTAATGATGCTACTACTGATAGAACTATAACATTACCAAATGCAAGTGGAACAGTAGCAATATCAGCATCGGGTGGAATAGCATTATCTGCTACTGGTGATATTACTGCAAATCTATCTGCTTCACATATTCCTAACTTAGATACTGCAAAGATAACTTCAGGTTCTTTCGCAACTGCTAGAATACCAAGTTTGGCAGCAAGCAAAATAACATCAGGAACATTCGCAACTGCTAGAATCGCTGATAGTGCTATTACAAATGCTAAACTTGCAGGTTCTATTGCTAACTCTAAACTATCTAATTCAAGTATTACTGTAAGTGATGGTTCAAACTCAACTGCTACTGCATTAGGTGGAACAATAACATTCGCAGCAGGTGAAGGTATTGATGTTGCTGAGAGTTCTGGTACAGTTACATTTAGTGCTGAAGAGGCTAGTGCTATCAATAAAGGAGTAGCATCATTTAGTCAAGATGACTTCTCAGTATCTTCTGGATTAGTTACAGTAAAGTCATCAGGTATTACTAATGCTCAATTAGCAGGTTCAATCGCTAATTCTAAACTAGCAAATAGTGCAATAACGATTGCAGGTAGTTCTACATCATTAGGTGGTTCAATTACCGCAGATACAATTGCATCAAATATTACTAATGGTGTAATTACAAATGATATGTTAGCAACTTTACCCGCATCTAAAGTTGGTTCTGGTACTTTTGCTACTGCTAGGATTCCTAATCTTGCAGCCAGTAAAATTACTAGCGGTACATTTGGTACTGCAAGAATAGCCAATGATGCTATTACAGATGTTAAGATAGCAGATAATCAAATCCTTGCTAGTCATATTAAGTTCTCAAATGCTTCTGTTGGTTCTGACCAAGATAACATGGTAGTGACATATAATCATGCAGATGACAATTTCACATTAGTTACTGGTGCAGCCGGAGGAGAGAACAATCAGACTATAACAACAGGTACAGGTATTAGTGGTGCTAATAGCGGTTCATCTGGAAACATAACTGTTGCCATTGATAACACAGTTGCTACATTGTCGGGTTCTCAAACCTTAACCAATAAAACAATAGCAATATCACAAGTAACTGAATTAAGTAACTTAACCGCAGCAGAAGGAGAGCAGTTAGAAAACATTGGTAGTACAACTATATCCGCAGCACAATGGGGTTATCTTGGTGCAGCGACAGGTGCAATAACTAATACAGATACACAACTAAGCACAGAAGAAGTACAAGACATTGTAGGGGCTATGTTTAGTAGCAATACTGAAACTAGAATTACTGCTGAGTATATTGATGGTGGTGTAGGAGCAGGTAAAATTAATCTCGTTGTAGATGACATGACTGCAAATGATAACACCAATCAATTAACCACATTCCAATTAGAAGACGGTGATGGAACAGAAGTTACAATTAGTCACGGTAAAGAAGTGAAGTTTGTTGAAGGTACTGGTATTGATATTAACTGGACTGATACAAGTAACGGTTCAGATGGCGACCCATATGATTTAACTTTCGCATTGAAAGACAATTCAGTTAGTGCTACACAATTGAATATTAGTGGTGATGGAACTTCCGGGCAACTAATTCAATCAGATGGTGATGGTTCGTTTAGTTATGTTGACGCTAATACAGGAGATATAACTGGTGTAACCGCAGGTGCAGGTTTAACGGGAGGTGGAACATCTGGCGGTGTTTCACTAGCAGTAGGAAATGGTACAGGTATATCAGTAACTTCCAATGCAGTAAATCTTGACTTATCAGAATTAACTACGTCTACATCAGATGGAGATGGTGACTTCTTTGCGGTAGTAGATACTAACAATGCTATGAAGAAACTAACTAAGGCTAATATCAATCTATCAGGCTTCAATAACGATGCAGGGTTTATTACGAGTCAAATGAGTTTCGTTCTAGAAGATGATGATGGTACTGAGGTATCAATATCAAACGCTGAAGAAGTTAAGTTCCACAGTGGTAACACAAGTATAGACATCAACTATTCTGATATATCTCCGGGTTCAGATGCAGACCCATTTGATTTGGATTTCAGAACATTATTCGCTCCTTACATAAGGACAGATGATGATAGGGATTTTGCTCCTGATAACTTAGCAAATACCATTAGAGAAATATCAGGAAGATTCTCAACAAAGACAGGATTAGAGGATGGTTCAACCACTAACGCTTCTGATTATGTTGATGTCTTGGTACTAGATACATTCACAGGACATACAGGTGGAGATGCTAACATACTAGCATTCGCTAAGAACAGTACAAAGAGAATCTATCACTACCGAGCAGACCAAGATGATACAAATTGGGGAACTGCTTCTACTATTGCATATACAAGTGAAATTCCAACAAATAACAATGAACTAACGAATGGAGCAGGTTTTACAACTAATGCAGGTACAGTAACTTCTGTATCAGTAGGTACAGGCTTAGATGTATCAAATTCAACTACTACACCATCTATCAGTCTTGATTTATCTGAATTTACAGACATGACGGCAGATGTTGTTGGCTCACAAGATGAATTGATTCTACTAGATAATGGTGCTGAAAGAAGAAAACTAGTAAGTGAAATTAAATTATCTCAGTTTAATAATGATAGTGGATTTGTAACAAGTAATACACAGTTGTCAAATGAGCAAGTGCAAGATATAGTTGGAGGCATGTTCTCTAGTAACACTGAAACAGGAATAACTGCAACATATCAAGATAGCGATGGAACAATAGATTTAGTTGTTGGAACATTAAATCAAGATACTACTGGAAATGCAGCGACAGTAACAGTAGAACTCGATGAATCTACAAGTGCCGCCAATACTATTCCATTCCTTAGAGCAGATGGAACATTAGCAAAGGATGGTGGTTTTAGATTCAATCCGGGTAGCGATGCATTAACTGTACCAAAGATTTCTGCGTCAGGAGCAGTAACCGTTAATACCATAGAAATTGGAGGTGGTGGTGTTGTTGCTACAACTATTCTAGATGAAGACAACATGGCTTCAAACTCCGCTACTGCTCTAGCATCTCAACAGTCTATCAAAGCATATGTGGATGCAAATGCAGGTGGTGGTGGTTCTTCCACTACTGGTTCTTTCTACATTACAGCAGAAGAAAGCAACTGGCAACTGAATGTTGGTTCTTCAAATGGTTTCCATTGGTCTTTCGGTAATGGTGCTGATATAGGAGATGCACCATCTAGTAACTCAAAGAACGAAGGTATTGCATTACCTGTTGATTGTACTTTGAAGTTTATGCACTTAAATTGTGCAAATGATGGTAATGAAACAGCAGGTAATAGTGCTACTGTTCAGATATACAAAGCAACTGCTGCCAATACAACTCAATCAGCAGTTTCCAATGCTGATATAACCGCTACTGTTGCTACTAATGGACACGGTATATCTGCTACTGCTGATAAGGATATTGACTTCGACAAGGGTGATATTATTCTATTCCGTTCAACTACGGCTAATCAAGCAGGGATATACATAGGTAGAGGAACTATATCAGCATACTTTGTGGAGAGGTGATTAAATGACAGATGATGACTTTAACAACATAACGAATAGCATGGAAATTCTATGGAATAAGATGAGAAGAGTAAGGAATGCATTATTGAGGGATTCTGATAAGTATGTATTACCGGACTTATGGGAACAATATACAGAAGAAGAGAAAGAGGAAGTAGTAAGGTACAGACAAGAATTAAGAGATTGGCCTGAAACAATTGACACCCCATTGAGTTTAGGAAGTAAATTACCTGATAAACCATCTTTTGTTAAAGATGTAGGAACTTATAATCTTAGACCTTAAAATAAGTTACTGTTAATTAGCGTAAACTGAAGGACTGAGAGTATTTGAAGTGCGGAAAAGTCTGGACTAAAAAGTTAGACTTCACGGTTGCGATACAGGGCATTTGTTTGTCCTGCGGGACTGATTAACATCAGACGAAAAGAACGCCCGTAGAACACACTCTAGTAGCCTAGAATCGGACGTTTCATTATTTGTAGTGGGTCAAAAACCCATGAATAAATTAATTTAAGCCAAATCCGTTTTTTAGCCCAAAATAAAAACGTAATTTGTCAATTTTGCATTTTGCCAAATTTTTTAGAGTTGGCCTCCACAAAGGGCAAGACCTTTTCAGACCATAGAAAGTTACACTCTCTACATTCCCAAATCTTGACCCTTTGCGGAGAACCTACATAAAAACCTAGAATCCTTCTAGGTATCGTATCTTGCCCGCAAGCGGAACACGTTTCTCTAAGAGCCACGATTATTTCCGCCCCAGTCTTGTTGTTCTTCTGCCATTAGATTATCCATGTATTCTTCAATCGTTTGGTTGGAAACTCTATCTCCACTAAACGCTGCAAAGAATAACAGACATACTGCCATTAGAAACAATATCCATACTATCCATTCTATTGTACTCACCAGTTCACCTCAATCTCTTTCATTTCTTCTTCACTCATATCGAAGCCTTTTACAACTCCGTTATCTATTCCATACTTCCACAAGTCAAATACTAATTCGCAGTCCTTCAAACAGTATTCTGCTACTTCTGTATAGCCACCTGCTTTCCAAACTTTAGGTGCATCTTCGCTATGCATTATCTTAGCATCTTCTAAAGTATGTGTCACTAGATTATTCAGACTATACCTTTCCCCCATAACACTACTTACTTCACGGCTTGTGTCAATATAGGCTCTCTTGTTGATATACTTCTGAATACAGAATATATCTAGTGAATCTCTCAAAACAGGTAAATCAAAACCTGCAATGTTGTGACCAAGAAGCAGACCCCCTTTCTGCAAATGGTCATCTAAGTCAAACTTCAATTGGGATATAGGCTTGACTTCCACATTAGACTTCTTCAATTCATCTACTGCTTTATCAATGTATATTGTTCCTTTATCCCCATCCCATGTGCATACAGTAGATACTTGAAACATATGGGTATTACCCCATCCTCCTATATCATAGGAGTAATTCTTAGTTTCCAAATCTATTGCTAATACATCAGACATACAGTTCACTCCGCAAAATCATCGCCTTTACCACGCCATAGAAAAGACCAACGGCTTATACCATACGCTTTCATCAAACGCTTAGTAGTTTTATCCATCACTCTCCGCCTCCCCATAGTCTAGCGATATTTGCTTTCTTATCTTCTTCAGGGTCAGGCATTTTAATGTCCTTTGCTCTCTTTAGGAAGGCTATCATATGGTCGCCTCCACCAACAGATACAATTGAACATAACTCCCAACCTTGCTCTCCTTCTGTATTTAGGTTATCTATCACGTTCTTAGGGCCATTGGCCGCATCGAACACCATAAATTTATTCTCCCACTTCACCATCTTTCTTGTCCTCCAATAATCTTACATAAACTACCCTGTTTATTTTATCTTCTTCAAAATATTCTTCAATCTTGCCCCACCATTTGTATAGTGTTGATTGTCCTTTCTTTGTCTTCTCTCTAACCTTTTGGAATAGAACGTTCTTGTTAACCCATCCGTCTTTAGTTTTCAATTCACGATAAACCGTTTTAAAGACACTTATATTGGCTCTTTCTTCCAGACCCTTCTTCTCTTCCCGTAGGCTTTCATCAAGCCAAGATACGAGGGACTTATAGCACTTCCTAATTAGAGAGGATGCTTGAAGTACATTTTTTTGTGTAACAATGAACCTTTTATCTTTATCAGATATACTTGGGGCTTCTGCTACTGCACACAATATAGCCATCTTTTGAATATGTTTAAGCATTCTGTTAATGAAAGTTTCAACAGATTGAAACACTTCTATTCTACTGCTTTCAATGTATTTCTCCATTAATACACATTCTCTCTCTAAAGCGTCATTTGCATTCTTACTGAACCTCATAGTCTTTAGAGGGTCTTGACCTACATCATCAAATCTTTCTTTTAGAGTATCATATAGTGTCAAGAAGTTTTTGGCGTAAGTTGTTTTAGGTAATGCTCTATTACCAACAACTCCCCAATCTTTGATTAACTGTCTTCTCATTTGCTTCTGCTGATGTTGGGGTACTTCATAGATAAATATCAGAATCCTTTGAAGTACACCTTTCTCAGTAATTACAGTAGTCAATTCCTTTGGGATATATGTAGTAGCATATACAGAACGCCTACACTTACAAATGATAGGGTCTTCTCCCTGTTTTAGTTTCTTACTGATAACCCATGTTTCTCCCCATAGAGTATTCATGAATGTATTTAGATATACGATTGCTTGTTCTTTATGTTGGCTTTGCTTGAATATACCTGAATACTCAAACTCATCCCACATAGCCATTCCTTCACCTTCTAACTGGCCGGGAACTTGAACATCAATTTCCATCCTTCTCATTTGTCCGTTATCATCTTCTACTTCTTCTCTTCTCTTCTCATACGAACCAATCAACGCAGCGTCGGTATAATCTGTAATATCAAAGATATCAAAATGAGTACCATGCTTTTCATTGATAGTATCGAATGTTAATCTCAATACTGGTAGGAACCAATTAGTCAATGTTGACTTTCCTGTTCCTGATGTTTGCATCCAAAGGAACTGAATGCGAGTATCATCAACATTCAAGTTACTAGGGATAGCAATCATATCTTTACACAATTGACCTAATACAGAAAAGAACGCTAACGCTGCGGGTACATCGTTGTAATTAGATGCCAACACCGCATCAGCAGTCCACTTTTCTACAATCTTTGGCAATGTCAATTTATTGCTTTCTGTTGTTGTATTATCATCTACGAAACTGTAATACAGTTCGTCTTCATATTCATTATAATTAGTTTCATTCCAATTCATACTACCACTTTCTCTTCACTATTTAGTGTGTCTATTATCCTCTTTGCTATCGTTGGGCCTATGCCATCAATAGAGGATAACTCATTTACATTTGATTCTCCTACTTCCATAACAGAACCATACTTTTCTATAATTTTCTTTGCTTTAGATTTACTAACTCCCTTGATGGTACATAGCATATCTAATCTCAAGTCATCAGTTGTAATCCTCTTCAACAACGTTGGTTGAATCACACTTCTTTTGACTGGCCTCATCTTGCATATTGTTGTAATTATCTTGGCTGCCTTCTGAGGGCTTTCTACCCAAAACACTTTACAATCAGTATCTAATGTAAGTCTACCAATTGCACCATAGAATTTGTGTTTTAGTAATTGTTCGTTTATCTGCATATTAACATACTTTGGATATGCCATAACCTGATGTAACGAACCGTGTATTATTACTATACTATATTCATAGTGTCTATCCATGTTATCTACTTGATTCCACAACCTTCCATTGAATACAGATTGTAGGAAATCAATAGTAGATTTTGCTTCAAAACATACATCTTGATAAACATAATCGCCTATCTCTATCCATTGTTTCTCAGTAAGTATATTCATTCTACTTGCTTCTGAAATGATGAACTCAGATAGATTAGACTTTTCTCTACTGTCTATTATCAACTTGTTCATAGTACCACCAACAATAACTCGTTTGTAATATATGCCGTTACAGATACATAAAACATTAGCCTTGCTAAATACATTATATCATGTGCATCAATCATACTATTATCTCTCCTTTCAAATATGCATTACATTTCTTACATCTCAATTTCATCACTATTCCTTTGTATATATCTTTATTACCAGATACTTCTTCTACTTCCCATTCATGTTCTAATGGCTCGCATATCACTCGCAATACCTCCAACACTTACCGGGACAATAACCCTGCGGAATCAATTTGTCTTTACAACTAGGAGCATGATACCCACCATCAACTACAAACTTGACATGATGCCTAGTGGTCTTTTCATCCCAATCTAACCATATGTCTTCTTTGTCTGCTATTGCTTTGAATTCATTTATTATTATCTCCATCACTTCCGCTTTCTTTTCTTCGCTAATGTGTCTTTCTCTCATCGTAAGTATATCTCTATACCATTGTGTCAGATACACTCTTGCATAATGTCCGGGGTTCTCTACCATAATTGCATTGTGTAAACATGGTAGTATTGGTAACTCACCAACAGGTTTGGGTGCATTGATTTCAATATCACTCATTTCTATCGGCTTTACTTTCGGCCATTGAACTAACTTACTTCCATACCTAACTTGAGGGTGATTACCCTTCATTGCCTTTTCAAGTATTGAATCTAGACCTGAATCTAAATCTTCTCTTGTGATAGGAATACAGAAGTACGGGCCTTTGCTACTGAGATTGACTGTGTTAGGAATCCTACGAAGCCTCTTAACCTGAATTCCACTCCTATCCAAAGTCGGAGCAATAGGAGTAAGCGTGGTGAAATACGACTGAATGCTTCTGATATCATCAGTCTGTTCTCCATAAACTATCATATGAAAACCCTTACCACTAAAATACATATTGAAGAATACATCTTGTTCTAATAAAACATCACATACTCTAATACAATCGTAGTAGGCATTTTCTAATGGCTCATCGTGTGCATCAAAATCTAAAAACATTCTGTCTTTGATACAAGTAGAATCAATGGCTGCATCTTCAGCATACTTACCAAAATCATATACAGATGTATAGCAATTCATCTTACCATTAAATGCATTAACCCATACTACGAATTCATCTTTATTGTTTATCTTTAGTCTTTTCATCTGTGGAGCGTTCTTTATGTGACTCCCCGCCCACACTTCTCTCGGAAACTTCATTTTTATTCACCTTAAATTCTATTATAGCAGAATCTAATTCTGCTTTCACTATTATTGCTATTTCTGATTTTAGTGTTTTCTTAACTAACCCTTGAAAAAATTGACCAAAGGTTAGTCCTTCTTCTATATCAACGTCCCATAGTAAATCAACTTTAGATTTTGCATCTAAGTCACCATAGGTTGTATCTGCTAACTCATCTATAACTTCCGTTATGTTTGTTATCTCATTAAAACTCCAAGTTTTATCTCTCAAATATTCTTTTATCTTTTCACTTAACATATTATCACCATGCCTCGGATTGTGCTGCATCGCATATAGGCATAAAACTACAATGCTGACAGGTCTTGAAGTAATACTTTGTAGGAAACTGTTCTCCTCCATTGTGTTTATCTTCATATGCCTTAATCAATTGAGTGATGCCTCTCATTACTGCATTGATACTGGTCTGTTTAACAGGCTCAGTTTCAATATAATTAGATACAGGATAGTACCATCCCCAATGAGTAATAGGAATGTCCCTATCTATACCTGCATTCTGTAATACATCATCAGGTGCATTATCTACAAGTAATTTGTAGAAGGACAATTCCTTTCTCATGCTTGTTCTCTTGTAATCTTTCCAAGGGCCAGTCTTCAATTCAATGGGTATGTAAGCCCCATCTTCAATGAACATCCTATCTATGATACCTTGTAGGTGAACTGTATAGTCACGCTCCAAGACGCATTTAGGATTCAAGTCCTGTGGAATAAATAACTCAGCATCTAACTTAACTTCGTTTATTACAGGAAGATAACTCTCTAGTTTGTTTGCTTGTTTGGCTTCCATGAATCTGTTAGCCTCAAAGACTGATATGTTCCTGTATATATCGGTATATCCGTCAATAGGGTGTAGCCCCATATTGTAATCTACCAACTCGTCATTTGACATATTCTCCGCTTTCTTTACATCGAATATATCAAAGAAATCTTCTCTACTATTGTGTACCGCAGTACCTTTAATCATAGCCTCAGTTGTATCTTGCGGTAGCCTTTCAATATACGAAAACTCGTACTTTCTAGGACACCATTGAAATGAACCAAAAGAAGATTTTGTTATCTTCAAAGTAGGTTCTTCATCTTCTACATTCCATTGATATGTATATTCTCTCATTATTACCACCATTCATCTAATGTCTTTTGTTTTGAATCTCGTTTGATAGGGTCAAGACTCCAACCCATTGCCCTGTAAATTGGCTCGGCCTTCTTTATTATAGATTCTGCATAGTGCGGTAAATCCGCCTTGTGTTCCTCCAACTCTTCTATTGTTGATGCAGAAATGTAAGAGGGTCTTTTCCTAACACCTGTTACTGGATTAACGTATGTTGCTCTTTGAACATCATCTGCTACTCTAAGGAATACATATGAATCATCTATCTTGTTTTCTTCATTTTGGTGATTCCAAATAACACCCTCAATACCAGAACCAATACTAGGTCTTCTACCCTCTTGTGTCACTACCTCAAGAGGCTGACCACATTTAGGGCAACAAGAATCATGACTATCTCTTTGTGCCTCTTTGTGGGCATTAAGACAATCTTGTATTGATAATTGTTTTTTACAGTTTTTACATTTGTAAGTCAATCTTTCCGGTCTAAATCTACTTCTGTTAATAAGGTACTCCACTGGAACTTTACCTTCGAGAACTGCATAGTATGCTTTCTTTAGCATCCCTGTTATTTCTGCCTCGGTGAATTGACCAACCCACATCTTTAGAATACTCATTTGAGTTTCCTTTGCTAGTTTGGTAATTGATAATCTCTTAGCAGTAAAACCAGTCATTACAAATTCTGGCTCCTCTAAGTATTTACCATCCTTCCAAGATATCAAACCTGCGTTTCTATTCTTAGTCATACCCACACCTAGAGATTGATAGTATTTCTCAAACTCTAATGTTACAGGATGCTCATCTAATTCTAGCAGATTAGGAAACTTCTGTCTAACGTGATTATTCAATAATTGAAGAGTTGCTTCTGCTTGCTCCATAGGCATTTGAACATAGATAGAATCAGTATGTCCATACACCACCTTCATTTACATTCACCACACTTATATCTTCTATCTAAACCAAAAGGATGTATAGCACCGCACCATCTACATGCCCTTCTATTTTTCATATCTGACACCATCCTACATTAATGGAGTTAATTACAAAGGCAATAGTTCCAGTAATGTAGAACGACATTCTACCGTAGAATATTTTATCTTCTCTATTCATAATTCCATCACCTTAAACGCAGCCTCTCTAATTGCTTCTCTAGCACTAGCAGTTATACTAGCAGCCAAATCAACATCAGCCCAACCAAATCCTTGATAGCCAACCACTCCATAAAAGGAGGCCATCAATCTCTTAACTGCTAACTGGTTGTTATTCCACTTAGCATATTCAGAAGGTTCTTTTGCCATATACATTCTCTTCTTATATTCTGTTCTTAGTTTCTTCAAGTCTAATACCGCTTTAGGTAGAAGACCTAATTCATCTGTTCTATAATACTTCCAATCCTCAAACTTAACAGGACTGAAATCTCTTGGTATCAAAACATTAACACCAAACTCAGTAGGTTCAGTAGACTTAGTTTCCCAAGATATATTTCTTGCTATCATCATAGAAGGATATAGACCTGCAAAATCAAATGCAGCCACTCCTAAGTGTAGTCCGTTTGTTCCTTCTGATTCTGGATTGTAAATCATAGCCCCTTCATATTCAATCCTTTCACCTTCTTTATCTCCTGTCGGTGCTTTCCAAGTAGCATTACGCATGAAGTAAATACCACCCATATTTGATGCATAGAAGCAAGCATCGAAAGGAGCAACAATCAAACGTTGAAGCGAAAGTATAGCCTCAGAAGTATAGTTTTCTTCATCTATTCTTACAATCAAATCAACATCTTTCTTTGCATAGTCAAGATAGTTTTGAGTATCTTCTAACCATCCCCTAGAAAAGAATTGGTTCTTATCTGGGAACCTTTCACTAACTAGTTTCTTCTCACCAAGAACATTCTCAGATACATAGTCCAATGCTAAAGAAGGTAGTGTACCTCGTTGTGCATCATTCCATTGTCTTTCAAATGCCAAGTCAAGATTTAGAATAAGCCTACCTCTAACTGGTTGCTCGATAGGAGTATAGTTCTTAACTGATTTACTCAGTTTAATACCATCAGAATAATACACTCCTTTCACATCATGACAAGGAGATATTGCTCTTGGGTCAATACCATTCTCTTGTAGTCTTTCTATTAACTTAGGCAGGTCGAACTTTGAACCGAACCAAGCAATCAACATATCAGGGTCTTTGTCAATTATATCATCAACAAAGGCAGACAACATCTTTCTTTCAGAATCAAAAGGCTTTGAGTGTCCTTTCACTTTTCTATTAATAGAATCAGGTTGCCACCAATATACCTTAGACTCTTTTGAATAATTATCATAGTATGAAATACAAGTAATAGCACCATCATGGGGGCCACGTTGTTGCCACTCTAAATCCCAATAGAACTTTCTTAGTTTATATTCTGGCAGGTTTGTTAAACAATCTATGGCATACCGATAATGAAAGGGTACGTCTGCCTCAAAAGTTTCAGACCATTGCTTACGAAGTTCTCTAGTATATCCGGGTCTTGGTGGAGTCCATGTCACTTTCTTCAAAGCCCTACCATCAAGAGATACAGAACCATCAACAGTATAATTAAGATTGATTCTAAACGAATCCTTTCTACCGTTTACATACTCGGTGATATTAACACCGGAGCGTTCTGTTTCATTTGCTAAGATGTAAAAATATGGATTGAAGTCTGCATAGCCTACTTCCGATTCTAATCTTTTATTGTTCTCATCTCTCCATCTAAGAACAAATTTATTCGCATTATCTATTGCAGTAATTATCATTATATCATCCTCTAATATAGGGTGCTACTATTAACTTTCTATCTGCTCCACATAGTAGTATTGGAGCATCGTCTTTCAAGTAAAGGTACATTACACCAGAACAAAACTTGTCTAGTGGTGCTGAAAACTCTAGTGTTGAGTCTTCACCTTCACAAGAAATAACAGGTATTGTAACCTTGTAATTCTCAGTTTGATGGAAGTTGACAGAAGACAAACTAAACTCTCCGTCACCAACATTCAACCTGTAAGTTGCAGTACCTACAATCGCACAGTTTTTGATAGCATCTGCTAGAACACTACCTTCTACTGCTATCTTTGTTTCAAACGTGGTTCTACCAAACGTAGGAAACTCATCACTTGCATGATTGATTTCCATAGCAACAATCTTACTGATAGCAGTAATACCCGAATGCTCTACTAGCAACGGTATCTGCGCTCTTTGTGATTCTGTCTTTAGAATAACATTAGAAGCAGTAATCGTAACATGCATATCATCATACTTGAAAGTCTTCAGATACTTCTGTACTCTCTCTACTTCAAAAATAAACATTGACAGACTACCACTTCTTTGTATGTCAGTAATAGCAACGCTACACATTGCAGCCATTGTATCACTAGCATTTGTCAAAGTCAATGAAGTGCCATCATCGCTTATCGCTCCGGCTACATCATTACTAATGACTGCGGTTTTTGAAGAGTGTGAACTCTTGTACTTACCTTTCAATGTGACGGCATTTAATGCCGACTCAAACTCTTTCTTATTTACTGTAAATTTTACATTCATATTGCACCATCTCGTAGTTCAGTAATACCATGCCAAACTACATTAGGTGGTTTTCCATCCCTAGTCGTCCATGTAGTACCAACAAGATTACCTTTGGTTCTACTACCAATTAGTTTAGCAAAATACTTTAATTCCCCTTTGTCTTCTCTACTATAACATCTAATTTCCTGTTCTAGTTTGCCACCCCAATCTTGCCATGAAGGGACAAAACCTACAACAGTATTGTCAATGTACTGTTCCTTTTCGTGAGTAATATATATCACATCACAATTAAGAGAATAAACTGCTTCCATCATGAAGTTGAAAGTCTTGTTTCTTTCACCGTACTGCCAAGGCATAACCTTCGTTACTTTGGTCGGGTCATTGTTGACCTTTAGCAGACAGGAGTTGAAGTAAGTATCAACGCCATCAAATACAAACACAGGGTTTTCTCCCTCTTGTATTCTTTGCCTAACCATATTAATGAACATCAAAGACTCTTTCTCAGACTTGTTTATGTCAATAACATTTCTCTTATCTCTATTGATAGGACAATGGATTTGAATCCTATCAGTAGAATCGTGGTGTTCTCTCCATGTGGATTCAACACCTCTATCCCAATCAAGAACATATATTGTCTTGTCTGGGAAGTCAAGTGATAAACCAGTTTTACCAGTCTTAGGCTTACCCCATATACCTAATACTAGTCTGGCTCTCTTATCTTTCTTCTTTAGGAACTTCTTAGCATATTGCTTGTTCCATTCTTCTTGCTCCTTACCAAAGTCAATTTCTTCTGCGTGAGCAATCTTTTCTGCTTTAACTGCATCTCCTTTATTCTCAGTAGTCCAACTCATCTTCGTCACCTAATTCTAATTTTAATTCATATTCCGCCCAATCATTCAATATACTGCGTAGGTCTTCTTCATTGACCTTAATTCTTATTTCTTTACCTGATGGTACATGGAACTTCATCCAATACTCACCAGAATCCTCATTAAGTCGCCAAGTAATAAACTCGACAGTTCTCAACAAAGTAGCATAACTGCTACCATGTATTATTCCGTTTTCTATTTTAAACATACTTTTCATTTAAATCACCTTGTAGGGGCTTTGCACCCCTTTGACGGACACTACTACCGCTAGGAATGTTGGTCTTAGAACCAATCAATATCTTCTTCTGTTGACTCATAGGGTTCTGCTACAACACCACGATTCTCAGTGCAAAGAACACCGCTAACGTTTAGTGTAATATCACCCGGCCCACCATCTTGATTCTTACCTTGTGATGTTCTACCAACAAGAACCAATGTTGAACCAATACCAAAGTCAATATCAATGTTAGCGGGAATCCAACAAGTTGTTCCCGCCCATGAACCACCATCATAATCGAAGTCAGAATTCAAATCGCTTACAGTTATCCTTCTTGTTCCAATACTGTTTGGTGTCATGTTAACACTAGATACAGAACCATCAGTAATAACAAACCTTTGAGCATACGGCTTGCCTTCTGATTCTGAATGATGCCTTGCTATATCTGATAGACTACAATAGTGTGACATTGCATTTTCCATCATGTGATTCTGTAAATCAGATACAGATGGGCTTGCAGTCTTTCGTGGGTCATCATCAGATAAATCTGCATTATACACTAGGCTTTCCATTGTTCCCATCTTAAAACCATAAACCCTGTCAGTATTATTACTATCAGGAATACAGTCAAAATGCACATAATGGAACGTCTGTGGATTGAAAGTCTTACAACCATCTCCTTTGTAGGAGAAGTAATAAACACCCTCATTACCATCAACAGTACCAATAAACACACCTGCTAGTCTAAACTGTTCAGCAGGTAATGGTCTACCATAGTTTGAATTAGGGCCACTTGAATACTGTTGCATACTGTCTAGTGGAACAATCCACTTACCTACTTCTATCTCATGATGATTGTTTGGTAGGTCTGATACAGTTTTAATCTGTTCTTCGCCCTTATGCATTCTACTAATCTCATAGCCACCGTCTTGCTCAAGAACAACGGCTACTTTACCAAGAGAATAAGTGGTATCTGCATCACGGAGATATTCATTCTTAATTCTCTCATTCTGCATCTTAGCCATATCTCTAGGAGCATCTAAAGATATGAAATATCCTGATGCTTTCTTTACTAGTGAATTACCACTAGATTCTTGTGGTGGTGCATCTTTGTAAGCGTATGCTCCACTAAACCATTGTCTAAACAAAGATAGAGCCAAAGCCCAATCTTCAATGGGGTTGAGATTGTTTGTTTCACAAATCTCCATATACTTTGTTTCTGTTTCAGAAACCTCTATTCCCAAGACTTCAGCAGCCTTGGCTATTTCCATATTTACTTTATCTTCCATATTTTCACTTCCAATATTTTCTTTTCTTTTTATATTCTTTCTTTAACCTAAAGTATTCAGACCATTTCATCAAATCACTCAAATACAAATCCAAACTCTTCAAGAGTTGTCTGTCTACTATTCTCTAATGTCAATGTTACTCTCATAACTCTCCATCCTCTTTTGGAGGCTCATATTGAGGCGACCATGTAGGTTGCATTGCACCCATAGCATGAGTCGTTTCAACTGCCTCTCCTATCTTAAAACAAAGCAAAATAGCCTCATCGAATGTCATATCATTCTCCAAAGCCCAATTACTTATTTTGTCATACATTTCTTTCGGTATTCTTATCTTCATCTATCATCACCTTCTCCTTTAATCACATCTCTTTTCTTTCTATCTTCCAACTTATCTAGATTCAATTGTGCTATTGCTCCTAGACTTAGGCCCAAATCAGTAGCCAAGTTTGCTAGATACCAAAGAACATCCCCTAATTCTTTTTCTATCTCATACGTTCTTGGAGCCATCCTCGGTTGGTTAGCCATCATTGTCTTTATGAATCCGTCATCACGAATCCATTTTTTAACTTTCTCAGCAACTTCACCACTTTCCCCACAAAGCCCTAAAGATGGATAAATAATATTCATATCAACAGGATATATTGCGAATGTCTTCGCTTCCCTTTGATACTCATCAAAATTCATCTCTCTTCCTCCGTTGCTAATTGTTCGTTCATTCTATCCCAATACTTTTGTTCATAGTAAAGTTCTATGATTCCTTCAACCGTTAAACATAAACCTGCTAACGCCCAAAAGAAATCTGAGTCTATGTTAGTATAACCTAACACGTTTAACATTGGGACTATTGTTAGGAGTAATCCTGTAACAACAATCCACTCATATCGCATGATTGCTTTCTTTACATCATGCCTGTCTATTACCCCATCATTGTTTAAATCAAATATCTTCATCTAAATCAACTGTCCTATCATCCATGCTGCCAAAACTTTAGGAGTCATGTTTGTGCTTCTCCATTCACTTTCACCTATCACTCTTAGATACTTGAACTTCTTAGGCGTTGGCAGACTTTTCTTAACTACAACATCATGCATTCCTATACAAATCGTTTTCATGTCTACCGACATATGTATCATATTGTGCATTTGTTTGAGGGCTAATTCGTATTGGTCATTTAGAATGTGTTCTAACAATTCATTGTAAGGTTGTTGCATTCTTTCTATTTGCATTGATAACGGGGTATTGCTCGAAACAGAAGCCTGTAATTCGGTAATCCCTCGTCTTAAATCACCATTGAGAGTGCCTATAAACTCTTCCAACTGGGAAGATTCTATATTAGAAATCCCTTCAAAATCAAGTATTCTATCTAATGCCGTCTTAATCTCTTCATCTGAGAGCCGTGTAAAACCATAGTTTGCACATCTCGACTGCAAAGGATAAATTATCTTGTGTCTATGATTGCACGTTATGATGAAACGAACATTGGAACTATAACGTTCCATAAGCCTCTTCAATGCATTCTGAGCATCAGGAGTCATACCATCCATTTCGTCTAATAAGATTACTTTGTGCGGTACATTGCCTATCTTCATGGCTGAAGAAATCTCTTTGATTGTAGTTCTAACTACTTCAAGTCGCCTATCATCAGACGCATTGATTTCAAAGAAATTTGATTCTTTATCTTCACCCAAAACAAAGTTTGCTATTACACCTGCTGCCGCAGTTTTACCTACACCTGCTTCTCCGTAGAGAAGAAGATTAGGCATTCCTTCTTTCCAATGTTTCGCATCACTAACAAACTTATCTTGTCCTAAGATTTCTTCTAGTGTCTGCGGTCTATACTTTTCTGTCCATAACATAATTATTCACATCCAATTATCTAATCCAATTTGTTTATCTTTCTTCTTAATTTTAGATACCTTATCTGGTATCTTTGCCCTACGCTTTTGCACATTGTTTAGTTTTCCTTTCATGTACTTTACAAACTCAGGGTCTTGTTTCAACTGCTCTAGAATATACTTCTCATGGCTTTTCAAGCCAATCTTTCTGCATATCTGAGCATCCTTATCATAGGCTCTCTTTGATGGAATGGTTGCACTACGGGCAAGTTTTCCATTATGAGAGTACGCCAACAATTCGTAGAAGTAGTCTTGTGACCATCTTCTCTTCACTTTCGCATCAATGTAGGCTAACTTATTCGGATGTATGTTGGCGACTAACCATGATAAAATCTGAACATCTGGTGGTTTATTCAATTTCAGTTTTAGTGCTACATCTTCACGGTCTTGATTCTTCAAGAAGTCATGTGTAATTTCAAATACATTCTTGAAGTAATCTTCTGGTTCATCTGAATTTGGAGCCATCATTTTTATTCTTGCCTGTAATTTAGATTTACCTGCTCTCTTTAATTTACAAAGAGAGAATATTTTCTTAGGTACGTCCTTTTGGTTTGCCGATGTTAGAACAACCTTACCTCGATATTTCAATAGTGTATCTACAATCAAGTCTGTGTTAGGTTTGAAGTTAGCCTCCAATATTACAATACCTCTATCAAGAGGAATACTGTAATTGTCTACCACATCATATTCGTTAGCGTACTTTACAATTGGGTCATCTAATAACGCAAGTGCTTGTTTCTTTTTGTCTGTACCTTCTTTGCCTACTATTATTATTGGTCTTTCTTTGTTTATTCCTATTATCATTCTATCTCCTTCATATGCATTATTTCAGTATAATCATTTTTACACATAGGACACTCTATATTCATGAAGAAAACCTTTACATCTTTCTCAACACTAATACAAGTCTGGAATACAACATGGCGAAAGCCACATTCTTTGCATCCTTTTCTCAATGTTTCATATGTTACAGTTTCTAAAATGGCTATGTCTTCTTCATCTGGATGATTCATCATATCTCTCCCTTCAACCTAAGTATCTTATCCAGTCCTTCTAGAGTATGATGTTCTCCACTATCTATTATTTTAATTATCTCTCTAAGTTCTCCCCAACAGTCCTTTGCATCCGGTAGTGTTTCTGGAACCAATTGAATCAGTTTCCATATATTTACAATACCACCAATAGTCAATATCGGTCTTGGTCTGCTTTTGTGTTCCTCAGATTTATACTTCGAGTGAATACCTTTCTGTTCTAGTGTCCTATTGACACCTAATAGAAAAGGCTCAGACCCTCTCATGTTAACTCTAACTCTAACTCTATAACCTATGTTAGTATTATCTGCCCTTGATACATGAATCTCAGGCTTGGCAATAGAGATTAAAATTCCTACCAATTGGTCATCATTATACATTACTAACTATCTCCCTAACTTCTATTAATTCGTGTTTAACACGCAATTCATCTAAACCTTGTGATATCCACTCAGCCATTTTATATTCTTTTATATCAAAACTAAATACAAAAGAGATTAACCATCCACGTTTAACATCAAAGGTTCTAGCATCTTCTTCTGTTATTTCTTCTATACCTACATAATATGGATGTTTGTAAACATCATCTATTCCTGATTTTAATATTGCTAAGTCCCTATGTCCCGGTTCAGCATAGAACATAAATCTAATTAAATCACACCCACCATATTTAGAAACTATTTCTCTAATATCAATATCATACATCTTCTATTTCCTCCGGTTTCATTTGCTCAGTAATCAGATGTTCTTTATAGTCCTTTGCGTACTCACGGTTTTCATCCCATTTACCATTACCCTGTTGAGGGGATAATTCAAGGTGATACCAATGTGCCGCCGTTATTCTATCATCTCCATGAATAAGAGCATTCTCTTCTGCTTTGGCTGCTAATGAATAAACTAACGATTCAAGATGTTCAGCCACATAATAAGCCAAATCATGTGAAAGCGGTAATTCAGTTGCTTCTTTGATTACTTTCATAAAGTGAAACCTAGACATACGCTTTCTATTGACTGGTGGAGGCTTTGGAACGATTAATACATCTTTTTCGTTTACATAGGGAACCAATTTAGCATCCATTTTTTTGAAGCGACCCCTAGTTTCATCACCGACCCTCTTCAAATAGGCCACTTTACCCTCTATTTTTACACAATTATAAGGTATAGCGTCTATAAGGGTCATTGACCCGGCTTTAATCAATTACATTGCCTCCTTCAAGGTATCTAGCGTATCAACTTCAGAAGCGTACTTATCTTTTCTAATTCTGATACATCGTGGAAAACGCAGACCAATGTTATTATTCGAGTCTGTGGTAACTAAGTCACACGTTACCTCAAGCACAATGCGTGGCAAGAAATGCATAACGTCATCCGAAAAGGATTCTACATTCTTTCTCAATTCTGTGGTTAGCCACTCTAAATCATAATCGCTGAAACCAGTGCCGACTTTACCAACAGATACATAATCAGAACCATCTTTTACAGATATGCCATAAGTACCATACACATGACTTCTTTTACCATCACCATATGATGCAGATGTTATCACCACATCATAATTGAATCGTGGTGGCTTGTGTTTCAACCATCCTTTACTTCTCTTCCCTGATTGATACGATAGTGTAGGGTCTTTTATCATGATTCCTTCAAACCCTAAATCAATAGCAGTTCTATATGCACTCTCTACTGTTGTATCAGAAGGGAATACATAAGTCTGATATTCAGGTTCTATGATTTCCTTTAATGCAGTCATCCTGTTTCTTTGCGGTTCGTCTAACATAACATTAGCATTGTAAGACAACAAATCGAATACTGCTAACTTAACAGGACACTCTTGCATTGCCTCATCTTTATTCTTCTTATGAACACGCTTTGCTAGTAATTTATGTTCAGCAGGATTACCTTGCATATCAACAGGATATATTTCACAATCCAGTATGATATTAGGTAGATTCATGCTTCGCACTATATCTACAACATCGGGGAATTGGTTAGTTACAACATTACCCTTTCTGTTGAATATTATAGTAGAGTGAGCATTCATCTCTGATATGTATGAGTGGTGAATCTGATACCTATTTCCATCATACTTGATATCAATGATTGGGTCAGATACAACATCAGTTTCTTTCTTAGCCTTTGCTAACATTGGCTTAACAAACTGTCCGTGTACTAACTTACAATCTGGTTCTTCATCATTATCTAATGCTACACATATCTCATGTGCTTTGTTGAATCTAGCATACTTCTCTACTTCTTTGATACCTTTGCCATAGTATTTAGCCATCGCTTTCAAAGGTATTTTATTATTAACTCCATTTCTAGGAGTCCTCAACCAGTACCTAAGAAACCATTTCTTTTCTCTAGCACTCATCTTGTTCAGATGCTCTTTGAATATAGTAAATGAATTACTACTCATCGAAGAACAATCGTTCTCCAATAACTGTATTAGTGTATTCAAAGATATATCTGAATCCTTTTCATTTCCCTCGTCTATTTCATAGACTGCTTCTCCGATATCTCCCCATGTATGGACTGCTGATTCTACTTCGTCTTCAAACAGACCTAGCGATTCTGCAATCCAAGTTATCGCTCTTTTGTTACCTATGTTGTTTATGTTATATTCCATAGATAGAATATACATAAGTCTAGCCTTATCATCAAATGAAGGCATGGCTCCAACAATTGTATTTACTTTCATCGTTGGAGTCTGGTTTTCTAATACTTCACACATTCTTGCTAATTTTTCTAATGTCATTAATATGGCCTCCTAATCGTCTTCCAAATCCAATAGAAGAAAAGTACGACTAATACTCCTTCCATTGGTTATGCCTCTTCTTCTGATTTCATGTAACCAGAAAGAATGAAAAATGCCTCAAAGACATGATTCTCATTCAACCTACTAGCCTTCTCATCTTTCTTAAAACAGATTACTGTTGTTGCTACTAGTTGGTTAACATAGTCTTCACTAACCTGTACTAGTTTAGTGTAGACTTCAGGAGATACATGAGTTCCCTCACTCAACATTCTCTTTACTCTCTTCTTCATCGAATTTATTGTTTCCATTTTTATCACCTATTGCTTTTCTTAATGCTTTAACTAATGTCTTGCATTCTTCTATATTTACTCTTAATCCCTTTCGAGTAGGATTGCCATTATTGTACCATCTCATATCTACGATATCAATGTTCCATGTATTAGCAGTCCTAATTACTAATTCATCATTAGCATTTCTAGGGATTCTTGCTATTATCTTTTCATTATTCAACTTCAAATCCTCCCTTGAATATTTCTAAATCTTGATGACTAAACAAGTATTTTGGGGCAGAGAGTTCATCAAGCCTATTTGCTATCCAAACTGCTCCACCCAAACTACTTACTTGGACAATCTCAAACTGTCCGTTTTCAGTTTCTATTACCTCAGTAGTTTCTACCTTTGGTACTAATCCGTATAGCCGTGTCAATTCTTGAGATACCGCACTCATGTTATTAGCCACATACTGTATAATATGCGCCCTTTGTATTGGTATCTTAGCATCAACAGTTAGATTGATTTTACCTTCAAATTCACAAGCAATACAACCTTTTCCTCTCTTACCCTCTTCGTATCTACAAATAGGGCATGGTATCTCCGCAGGTAACGGAGCAGGGAATTTAACGGTTATAGCACTCATTCTCGGCCATCCCAAATCCTGTACGTTATTTCATATTCAACAGTCACATCAAATGGGAATGCTGCAAAATGCAAGGTTGCATTACCAAATTCAGGTGCTAATCCCTCAGACCAAATGTAACCGTCTTGTACTAAGTGTCCCTTCATATTGAAGGTATAGTTGTGGAATATAACTGAGTTGTTATCAACTACAAAACTTAGATGTTCTGCCGTGTAATTGAAACTGTCTAACTCAATCAATCCATATGTTTTATTGGTATCTAACCACATCTCAGGTGCATGAACCAAAGTGCTATTGTTCTCTAACACAAGTGTAAATTCACCAGTCATTGTTTGCCATTCCTTTTGAATCGCTTCTTCTTCATCATATACATCTGTTGGGTCTGGTATAGCATCAGCACAACCTGCCAACAAAGTACATACAATCATCAAACTCATCCATCTCTTCATTCTTCTTCATCTCCAATAAAAGTGTGTTGAACATATTCTTGATAGTCTTCGCCGTTAAGTCCAACACCAAACTTAAGAGCCATTCTTTCATTTTCTCCTAGAACAGTTGCTTCCTTCATATGATTACGATATATAGCAATAGTTCTCAAATCAGTACCACTAAAGTACGCTTTACCAAATGGATGCGTATGAATCCATTCTTTCAAGGGAAACTTCATTTTAGGTTTATCTTTCCCATATAACTGTTCATCTTGACCATCAAAAGATACAAAACCCGGAGAACCAACGGAGATATAAGTGTTATCGTTTGCGTCAATTAAGACTTGAACTTCTCTAGGCTTATCAAAGGCAGTTAAAGACATTTGCCATATAGAATAGTATAACATCTCTCTATTCCACTTAAAGCCAGATTCAATCTGTTCTCTCCAATTATCTTTCATAACCTCTAAGTCTTCATACATCAATAATACGCCCCATACAATACAAGACCTAATCCTGCGGCCAACAGTAAAATCCATGTAAATCTAGTTACAGACTTCTCTGGCTCTTTAACAGGAATATCTACGTCTATATCATCGAGTATAATAGCATCTGAATCCGAATCTTCAACGTTCTCAACTCGCACTATCACCTCGTTTGCATACTCAATTAGTGAGTCCATCACTTCTTTTTCATCATCCATATCAGGTTCAGGTACAGTAGGTGTCAGTTTACGAATCCTCGATTTTACTGCACCAACAGACCTACCCAATTGTTCTGCCAATACTTCTACTTTCTCATCCATGTTTTCTAACAAGAAATCCTCTTCTTCTTCTGTCCACTTTTTTGCCATTTAACTCAATCTCCTTAGTTGTTCTTCTAACTTTCTTCTTTTAATTATCATCTTATTCTTTCTCCTGTTTCTCCACCACAGAACCAAATATCCTAGCAGGGTTACAGGTAGTCTTTGTTCTGGTACTACCATGTGTTCAATTTCAGTTTCATCATCTGATGATTCTAAGGTTGAACCCATAGTTATCATACCTATCTTGTTCATATTCTTTAATCTCCTTATTCTATTGTAACAAGCCTTCCTAGAGCGACCTAGATGCTTTGCTACCTTATCCTGTGCATCATCATGTGCAGTATAATTCTGTACTAGATATGCATCATCAGCAGGTGTCCATGACCTACCAGAATTAGGTTCATCACCATGAGCGTTTTTGCCTCTTGGTGTCTTCTTGACCACTTCTTTCTTTGCTTTGAATTTTACAGTTATGTTGGAAGGATTAGTCTTTTCCAACTTAATCAATTCTCTTAGTTTTGTTTGGATTGCTCCATGTGAGCGAGCATTCCAATCTTTTACTATTCTGTTGAAGTGGTCATTAAACAGAACGGTAATAATCGAGGCGGGAAACTTCTCGCCACTATCCGTTTCCTCTTTGCTAAGTGCAAGAAGGAACTCTTCTTCTTTTTTAGTCCATGATTTATTTCTCATATATTCACTATCCTTTTGTCAAAAATATTCTCATCGTTAAACCATCTTTGCATCCATTGTGCAGCCATACCTGCTACTGCTACATGGGTAAAGTGTATGTCCTTCGTGTCCAACGTCTTACCAAATGATTCACCTTGACAACTAAATGAACCGTCTGGCCCTGCTAGAAATGTATCACAATGTTTAGGGTCAGTCAAATAACTGATTAATGCTCCATTCCTACCTTGCGCTCTCAAATCTAACCACTTGTTTGTGCAATCATCTTGAAAGCCCTGCCTATAAACCAATCGTCTTACATCTAAATTATCTGCACAACAGACAATCAAATCAAAACCCTTCAATTGGTCTTGAGTCAGTATTGGAAACTCTTTTCTGCTACCTATGGCATCATAGTCCAATAACGCTCTTACTTTCTTCGCACCTATATGCGAAGTGTTGAAGTTCTGATAAGACAGATTCTTTACTTCAACAATATCAGGGTCAGATATGTGTATATCATACAACCCTGTCTTATGTAACAATGGAGTCAAATAACTTCCTATTCCACCTACACCTATTATCAATACCTTTCTTTTCTTATTCATATCTTACACCTGAAATAAATTGCTTGACAGTCATTTGAGCCAAGTCTTTCTTGTTCACATTAAACATATTGAATGTTTCTTTGTTCCTATTCCTTAGAGAAACAGGAGTACAATTAGTAGCATTACCTATGTCATGTTGAGTGAATTCTGGCTGAGAGCCAAACACTCTCAAACATACAGTAATCCACAATGCAGAAGCCATGTAACTTTTAGTGAATGCTATATCTCTAGCAGTCACATAATTGTGAACATATTCCACAACTTCCATTGCATCTTTCTTGAAGTTTCTTTTTAGATTTTCATTACCATACTTAGTGACAATCATATCATGTGTCACTCTATCAACCCAAGGTTTAATCGGCATTGAATGTAGAATGTATGGTTTATTTAGTGTCCTTGCTAACTTTCTAGCACACTTTGAAACCTTTGAAGGGGACAAACCATTCGCCTGTGCTATTTCAGAAATAGTCAACGGTATTCCGTTTTCACGAAGCACTATCAAACATATTGCTGATGCTCTTACGTCTATGTTATATCCCTGCATCACCCTGCTGAAAAACAGTTTCTTGTAATAATGATGCGCCCTCTCCTTTAGTGAGTGGTTAGGAAGATAAGGGGACAACGCCATATTTAATTCAATGAATCCCCTATTCAATGACTGTTGTTGCCTACCCTTAAACTTCAATTGTGTTCTTCCTAATCTCTTTATGTAACTTCCAGAGAAACCACTACTATTGAATACAGAACCTAATGCTCCTCTATCACCTACTCTCATAGATGAACTACCGTCTTCATTCAAGATAGGTACTTGGGAAACTCTATCCTCAAATATATTGGTAACTAATACTAGCCCGCAATCTGAGCATACAGTTTCACCTAATGACTCATCTACAAAATTAGACGTTGATTCACAATTCATACATTTCAATTTACAATCACCTTCCAATCTCTTTCTTTACCTGTTATGTCAACAAAGGGTATATCGAATCTGGAAACCTTATCTATATCGTCTTTCAATTCCTTTGGAACATATCTACCAATAGTATTGACTAGTTTCATTGTTATGTTATCATTAAGCAATGCTAGTCCTCTAGCAGCATATTGGTCGCCAAGACTTGAATTACTGTGAACGTTATCTATGCATATCGGCCCTCTTAATTGACCACCCATGAAAGACAAGCCACTGTTAGACCTTCTATATGACGACCTTGTATCAGCATCAGTAGGTTGAAGTAAATCATCATGAATAAACACATACGTCTTAACCTTCTGAATCTGAGTCTTGTAAGTAGAGTCTACAATAATCCAGTCAGCCTTCTTACCTCTAATTAGCATAGCAGTATATTTACCCACATCAACTAGACGAATTCTATCTGGGTATCTTACAGTTAGGGAATTCATTAACTCCTTTGCTCTATTTTCCACTATGTCTTGTGTCCTGTTTTGACATAGGAACTCAACCATAAGTTTCTCTTGGGATGATGATGGTTCTTCTCCCATCAATTCTTTCCATAGTTTCTTCGGTGACATATATGCCCATTTCTTTGCTCTAGTATGTCCATGATAGAAGTAATTGACAAATATATCTAGGTCTTTCACACTTATTGGCCCCCATACACCATCTGATATTTCAAGTGCGGCCTTATCATTATCAATCATTTGAGTGTTGAGTCTAACCTCAACCTTTTCTCTAGTTTCTACATCAAAGAACCAAAACGGTGTTCTGTTCTCAAGTACATAAGATACATTCTCAGGTAGCATTATCATTCTGAATAGATAGATTGTTAGCGTCTGAGCATCTTCTTCAAAACATGACCTATACAATGCACGACTTAATGCAGTCATTAGATTCTTCTTGGTTACTCTTTGACTCATCAATTTGTAGTATGGCTCTTTCTTCTCAACCATGAAAGTAGCATTGTTATTGTTAGGCAATACGAAGGCTACCTTGAAATCATTAGGTGCGCCCCATCGTCTATTTCTTCTACCCCATCCTAGAAAATTCTGTAAAGCAATTTTAATACCTTTAATCAAAGGCTCTCCTTTTTGTGTTCTAACATAGGAGCATTCTACTGAGTAACGAGAGTTATTTACTTCTCTCCATCCATCGCCTTCTGTATTGGTTCTAACACTAGCATAGTTCAACTGATATGTAGAATATACATCTACATTAGTAGTGTGGGTCTTTGAACTGTCATCAGCAGTAGATATTTCTATCTTAGCCTTAGTACACCATCCGTAATCATCAAACATCTCACTCCCCTCTCTTACTCAGAATAATCTTCTTTCTTTCTTCATATTCTTCTAAGGGGCCGTCGAATGCTTCTTGATATTTAACACCAAGAATTATCCTCCTGTACTGGTTTCTAGTACAGGCATATCTTCTCATAAAATAATTATCTTCACTCATTTATTCATCCTCCATATTCATTTCATTTATTTTGTTTCTAAGCATATCCATCTCTCTCACTAACCATCTAACAGAATTGTTGTCTACATCTCTCCTGTTAATTATCTGCAAAGCAAGTTTCATTCCTTCCAATTTTCCTTCGATGTAGTCTAAACTGTCTTGGGGGAGGGTGTTCATTCCTCTTCACCCAACCCACCAAAGACATTTTTACCGAAGTTTTCATGCCACTCTCTCTTCTCAACATAGAATCCTTCTTGGTTGAGTTTCTGCATGTATTCAACATCACAACCTTCTGTTATGATGAACACTAGTATTGCATCTCTTGGTAATCTCTTGAATGTACTCCAAGAGTATTTCCTACCATTGATTATAGGTTGCTTGAACCTACCTTCTCTTCTGGTATTCTTAGAGAATTTCTTCTCATCAGATAACCATCTTCTGTAAGTCCTAACTAGTGTTGACTTGTTCATCTTCTCATGGACTTCTTTTACATCCATCAGAATCCCACCTTTACAAACTCTACATCCTTGTGATACTTAGTAGTAAAATAGTTAGTATTAGTTAGAGAGATAAATTCCATCTCTAAACGCTTTCTCTTTGGGTTAAAGAAATAACGCCAATAGATGTGCTTATCATTCCACTTAGTACCTTGCGTTCTCTTCATTGTGGCTGCTTTCTCTATTGCTAGAGAATCTGCAACTAAAGATTCTATCTCTATATCTTTCTCCATGAAGTTTTCTTCAAAACGTTCAATGAAGTGTGGTGTCAGTACCACCCAAAAGAAATGCTTACCGTTTGGTTTCATTACCTTATGGTGTTGTGCTGAGAATGGGTTAAACCAATTACCACATTCTACACACTCCATCTTTCCGTTCCGTGTTATTTCAAAATTTGTGCTTCCACATTTACAATTCGTAAATCTCATTTTTATTCCTCTTTATTTATTTTTAAGTACATAGCCATATCAAACAAGTTTCTCATTTTCGAGCCAACCTCTTTGTCATCTTGTGCTAAACCTGTGACTATGTAAAATCTCCGCAAATAGCGAAGAAACAGGTCTAGCGTTAATTTCTCATCAATAGTATCGTTTACCGCATCTCTAAATGCCTTCTTTGCTTCTTTGACATTTCTATACAGGTAGTTATCTAATGCACTATATGTAGATACACTAGGCATGATGGTATCAATGGTATCTATCTCATCGAATAGATACTCCTTGATGAGTTTCAAGTCATCTGTTGTTTTAATTACATGATGACTATATATCACATGCCCCACCTGCACAAGCCGGATTGTTACTAAAATCATCATTATCATCATCAGTAACTTGTGTCAAATCAATACTGTTTAGTGATTGCATCATCTTATCGTAAGTCTTTCTATCAGTAGCCTCGAATGGCGGTTGTGGATATGCGTTCTCATCATATGGGAAACAAGACAATCCATTGTAGAAATGCCTATTCAACCACATCCACTTTCCTACTTCATCCCATTTATCATCAGGGATATATACAGTAGCAGAAACATTATGGGTATTTTGCCCATTACTGTGTCCGGGTGAAACCCACCTTACAGAAGCATCCTTTACTCTCTCTAAGAAAGCAAATACATCTTCATCCTTACTTGTTGTTGCACCTACTGGTGCTTTTTGCGGTAATGCAATACAATATCCATTAGCATCGAACTGGTCTTTTTCCATCAGTTCTGGATGGTATTTATTAAGATACAATGCTATTGGCTCATCATCCTTGACTCTAATTCTCCTAATATAATATGGAGAATGCCAAGCATGAATACCACTTGAAGTTCCCAATACACAAGAAGCAGTACCGGATGGTTTGATGCATGTTAATCTGGCTGCCTTCTCTACACCGATTATATCTGCTACTCTTGCGTTCTCTCTCTTAGCAACGAATACTGAACCTGTTACATCTAGGTTAGCAACTTTGTTACTAGCGAGTCCTGTCATTGATACTCCTAACAATGCATCTTTCTCAGTAGTATCTTGCCATATATCTCTAAGATAATGGAAGTCTGTATAAGATGCTTGTAGTGTACCTAAGAATGATGCAGCCCTTACTCTATTATTCAGGTCTTCTTGGTCTACAACATTACTAACGTTGCATTCCGTCAAATTACAGAACTGATAGGGTCTAAGTGCTATCTCACAACAGGGGTTAGTTCCCCAATCTTTGTCGTTGGTGAAATACAAACCGGGTTCACCAGTTCCACCTTCTTCTATTCTCTTCCATAACTTGTTGAATACCTCTTCATCAATCTTATGTCTTAGAATTACTGCTGAGTTATTCGCTCTCATTCTTTGTGCATTACCATCCCAGAATGGCCCTGCTTTACAATTAATCATTTCATCATCATCAATGCTGAATAGACTAATCATGGCTGCTCTACGAATACCACCAGACAATACTGCGTCTGCTATATGACACATTATATCATGACATTCTAATGTTGTCAAGTGTGTGCCGTTCTCTTTGTTTTGTAGAATACCTTCTATGATACTAATACAAGTTCTCAATGGAGCAGGGCCGGGTGCTTTACCACCACTAGTCTTTAGCCTTGCACCTTTTGGCCTAATATCATCATAGATGAATCTAGGTGTCTGAGTCAAATCTCCTGTGTAAGACCTAAACAATTCCTTGATTGCATCAGCCCAACCCATAATAGAATCTTCAATCACTATCTTTCTCTTTCTATTGGGATTGGGATGCTGAATAGGAGGCAATTGCCTCACATGATGTTTCTGAACAGAATAACCTACTCCTGTTCCACCTAACAACAAGAACATTGCTTCATTGAAGCATAGTACATCATTGATAGGCATGTATGCACAATTGTAAATCCTGTTAGGGGATATCTCAATTGGTTTACCTGCAAAATGCATTGAACGCATTGAAGGTAATATCTTTCTTGGAATAACATAGTTTGCATATACATCTTCTATCTCTTGTAAGAAATCTTCACCTAAATGTGAAAACTTCTCTAGATGCATATCCATATTTCTTTGGCATAATTCTAGCCATGTTTCCTTCCTATTTTGTTCTGGCATATACTTTGCATACTTCATATATACCGTTATGTCACTTAATATTTCTCTTGCTTTATTGTCTTGCATAATTAACACTTCACTTGTTTACTGTATGGCATTTCACTTAAATTAGAAAAAGCCGCCACCCATTCTCCTTCCTTTTTTATAGCCCATTGTTTCTCAACTAGAACTTCCCATTGAGGGAAAGTTTCGTAGGCTTTATCACCGTATATTTGAACCATGTGGTCAAAATCGGTGAATGTTTTCCCATCATATACAATCTGCATATCTCCATCGCATACGATAACTGCTTTCTTGCTGAATCCAAGAACATAACCAACAGGATAGAAGTCTGCTCTAACAACATCCCACTCCCTGTAAGTTTTTACTTCTTTAACCTGCCAACCAAATATATTGAATAACGGTTTAAACTGGCCCTTATCTATAAAATTAATATTATCTTTCAAATCCATACCATAACCTCTAATGGCTTGTTGAGATAGGGGAGCGAGAGGCTACGCCCCCACTATCTCATTTAGTTGAATGGTGGGCTTATTGCCCGCCAACAACCGCAGGGATTAATTCAACGTTATCAACGCTGTCCCAATTTACTTCTGAAATCTCTTCCCTTGAAGTAAGTTCCGAATCAATAACAACCCAATGTGTAGGGTGGTCGTTGATTTGCTCTATTACATCGGTGTGGGATATACCCACTAATTCCGTGTGTCCTGTTTCATTTATTATTGTCAAAATCATTCTTAGTCCTCCGTTTTCTTTCCTCATGTACTTTGCTAATTAACCTTGCGCCCTAGCCTCGATGAGCCTTCCGGTCAATATGTTAATTGTTTCTTCATACTTCTGAACAAGTCCTTGCAGTTGTCCATTCGCATTTACTAGGTTTTGATAACCCATGCTCACTTGCTGCAATTGCTCTCTTATACTATCTAAATCGCTCTCTAATGTAGCGACTTCTGCTTCTAACTCTTTCTTTGTTTTACCTTTTTCTGTCATGGTTTATCCCCACTTTTCTTTCTTCAACTTGCTAATTTCTGTGCTTGCATCAGCCTTAGTTATATGGTCTATATCCCCTTCAAACCCTAATCGAATTAAATAATTCTTTTGCCTCTCGGTTGCCGGAACGTCTTCTTTCTTATCTGAAGACAATACTTCCCATAGTTTCTTAGTCTGCTTCTCACTCAGAACATCGCCTTTTATCATTCTATTCTTCATATCTAATAAGAACCTTTCTTCCCAAGAATCTTTACCTTGTTCTGGTAAGAATGGCTTTACTCCATAATACTCACACGCATCTAAAAATGCAGGTTGGTGATTGATATCTTGAACCGTAGCCACAATTTTATTCTTGCGTTCTATGGCTAGTCTTCTCCTTTCCTCCACTTTTTTATCGTGATTTTCTAGTTGCTCTAGCCGATTCTCCAAAAAATTGTCCTCTTTTTTAATCTGCTCGTTTGCTTTTTCCAACGTAAAATAGAACATCAGTAAATCATTATACAAACTTTGACTCGGATATCCTTTCCTCCTAATCTGTGCTTTCGGATTATCTGGATGATTCCAACGCCATACCAAAGAGGCCATTTTGTAGAATGGTTCCCCATATTTACCTTCACCTCTCTTCCTGATATACGTTTTGTCACGATACATTCTATACGTTGAGTCGTAGTATCTACCACTTTTGCGTACATTAACTCTCAAGTCCATGTCCTTAACTTCATTGAACATTCTTGTGAATTCATCACCATGCATGTTCCACCATGCATCTTTCTTCAATGCTTCAACTCTAACTTCAATCCATTCCTCAATCATTTCATCCGTAATTTGGTCATCAGATAGACCAGTTTCTTCACGGATAGCACGAAGAATAAGATACGAGTTTATGTGGTCTGAACCAACTGACTCTCTAACATCAGTTTCGGTGTTATGAATCTCAAAGTGATATACAATATTGTGACCGCACAAACACTTGTATGGATGTTTAGTTACCCATGTGGGCATTGTACCTAATCCATCCCACCATACATTACCTGTTGCTATCCACTCATGTTTAGCATCATCATAGTTATCTGCTTTAGATAGAGCAACCATATTGGTCTTTAGAACTCTATCCCATCGGCCGTTGCCTAATGCTCTTTTTGCTTCTCTCCAATCTTCTGTCATTCTTCTTCCTCATTATTATTAAAATTATTATTCATATATTTTTGAATGTCTGGTAATCCTACTGCTACCACCTTGTAATGTTTATATCCATTAATCAGTCCTGTCATCTTTAACAATGTAGGTGCTGATTTTACTCCTAGCATCTCAAAGAACTGTGGGTCTTCGTGATGCCATTTAGTTTCCCAATCTAAATTATTGGCTACTAATATGTCATGTAACTGTCTGCATGGCAAACATCTTTTCTTACTGAGTACAATGTGTGTCATTCTGACTTCACCTCTTTAGTGTCTTCCACGATACTATGATACGCTAGATGAAACAAAGCATCGTTAAGATACTCTTCATCATTAATATTATATTGCATCAATAGACGTAATATTTGTTCCATTCCTTCATCAATCCCTTTATTGATTGCTGCCTCTATTAAATTAATTTTCTCTTCTTTCATAGTATTCACTCCATTTCTAACCATCTAATAAACTTGTCCGATTCGTCCTTACATATGGTGAAAATAGTTCCACTTCTCATATGCACTTCTAATTCACCGTGTCTAGTTTTGGTGTATGCCGTTACGCTATCTTTATCTCTAAATACTGTTATTCCGCTTGTTGTTTTATAATTCATTCATTTAACCATCCTGCTAATATATTGTAATTGAACTCTTTTGCTTTCATTCTTCTACCTGCTGCAATATGGAACATACCACATTGAGTACACAGATAAGTTTGCAGATTTTTGCCCGGTTGATTTCTCATGGCCGCTTCTGCTTGCGCTTGAGTGTAAGCAATCTTTGGTTTTCCACTACTACTCACACATCTATCATTCCAATGCCTGTTCAAGATAATCACTCCATCTTCTCATACATTCTTTGTTCAGAAAGATGAGCAGTTAATATCTCATCTATCTTATCGTAAATTGCTTCTGCACAACCACCAATAGTCTTCCTGTATAGACTCAGCCATATCTGATATTTCCTATTGATTACTACCTTCGGTAAATCATTCTCACCCACAGTTATAATGATTGGAGGCATGTCATCCTCATCAATAAACTTGAATTCAATCTCTCTCTTTACCGC
>CEOU01006262.1_pt1 | contig 62652 bp, 53 predicted proteins | sample 530731 | NCBI WGS metagenome assembly CEOU01 (sample SAMEA2620894, study PRJEB7988) | marine metagenome | isolation source: saline water (ENVO:00002010), including
TTTGCAGCTATACCATTCAACTTAGAATGATCGGCATCTGTAAATACATTTGAATCAGATGCGGACTCAACAAGAGTTCTAATCTCAGCGGCTGTCTGATCTGCGGTAGCTCCAGCTTCAATACCATCTAACTTAGAACCATCTACAGAAAGATCTCGGCCATCTACGGTTTCCGACCCTGACATTACAATGTTGCCAGTCATGGTTCCACCCGCCAGAGGAAGTTTAGTCGCTATGCTATTTGTTATCGTGGTAGAGAAGTTAGCGTCATCACCCATAGCCGCTGCTAACTCGTTAAGCGTATCGAGAGCTGCGGGAGCTGAATCAACTAAGTTGTTTACCTGTGTTGTTACATAGGATTGAGTAGCATAGCTAGGGTCACTATCAGGAACCCAAGATGGGGTTACGTCAGCACTAGCCTCTATAGCATTTAGCTTTGTATGATCTGCATCTGTGAAAACATTGGAATCAGAAGCTGACTCTACCAAAGCTCTAATCTCTGCGGCTGTTTGATCAGCAGTAGCTCCAGCTTCTATACCGTCTAGCTTAGACCCATCAGCAGCTACGTCTCTTCCGTCAACTGTTCCACTGACTGTAATCGCTCCCGTGATGTCGATTCCCCCAGTTACAGTCTGGAATTTCTTTGAGTTGTCGAAGAAAAGCTCTACACCGCTATCTTTAGTAAACTTCGCCTTACTTTCCCCAGTAGGTGATTGAATATATGTGGCGGCATCAGCTAATAAAAACAACCCTCCAGTTCCATTATCTTTTATAATGCTATTTGATTCATCATGGTAGATCTGAAGATCGTTGTCCCCACCTAGTTGCAGCTTAACATCGTCACCAAGATTCAGATCTCCTGACATCGTTCCGCCAGTCTTCATCAAAGCACCAGCGGCAGAAACATTCGTGGCGTCAGTTACATCAGCACTAGCTTCTATTCCATCTAACTTAGAGTGATCAGCATCTGTGAAATTGTTTTGTGTAAGCCCACCATCTCCTACTGAATAGGTTGTATTCGTAGCGGATATAGTTCCACCTGCGGAGATAGTAATATTTGAACCCGCAGATATAGCACTCAGTGTAACGTCCGCACTAGCTTCTATTCCATCTAACTTAGAATGATCAGCATCTGTAAATACGTTTGAGTCAGAAGCAGACCCTACAAGAGTTCTAATCTCAGCAGCAGTTTGATCAGCAGTCGCGTTTGCTTCTATGCCGTCTAACTTAGAATGATCGGCATCTGTGAAATTGTTTTGTGTTAGCCCACCATCTCCTACTGAGTAAGTTGTATTCGTGTCAGTAGCTGCAATAGTTCCATCTGCGGCTATCGTAATATTCGAACCCTCAGTAAGTGCCGCTACAACATTTGCAGTATCTGTGACATCAGCACTAGCTTCAATAGCATCTAACTTGGAATGATCAGCATCTGTAAAGACATTTGAATCAGTCGCATCCCCAACAAGAGTTCTAATCTCAGCAGCAGTTTGATCTGCTGTAGCTCCTGTCTCAACGCCATCCAACTTAGAATGATCGGCATCTGTAAATACATTTGAATCAGAAGCAGCATCTACAAGAGTTTTAATCTCGGCTGCTGTTTGATCTGCTGTAGCTCCAGCTTCTATTCCATCTAGTTTTGTATGATCTGCATCCGTGAATACATTTGAGTCAGATGCTGAACCTACGAGTGTTCTAATCTCAGATGCCGTTTGATCTGCTGTAGCACTAGCTTCTATGCCATCTAGTTTAGTATGGTCGGCATTTGTGAAATTGTTATCTGTTTGGGATGCGACCGTAAAATCAAGAGTCCCATCGTCATCGTCATATTCTACAGTAATACCACTTTCAGTATTACTCGCAACCATCGCGCCAACAATGTCTTGGACTTGCTCGTTCGAAAGTTGGGTATTTGTAGCTGAGATAGTTCCACCTGCGGAGATACTAATATTTGTCCCCGCAGATATCGCACTTAGTGTAACGTCTGCACTAGCTTCTATCCCGTCTAACTTAGAATGATCAGCATCTGTAAATACGTTTGAATCAGTAGCAGAGCCTACAAGAGTTCTAATCTCTGAGGCTGTTTGATCTGCGGTTGCTGATGCTTCTATTCCATCTAGCTTAGAATGATCAGAATCTGTAAATACATTCGAGTCTGAAGCTGAATCTACAAGAGTTCTAATCTCGGCAGCAGTTTGGTCGGCAGTCGCACTTGCCTCAATCCCATCGAGCTTTGTTCCGTCAGTAGCTACGTCTCTCCCATCAACCGTTCCGCTGACTACAATGTTTCCAGTTACTGAAATACCCCCAGATTCTGTAGCAAACTTTTGGCTGTTGTCATGGAACAGTTTTACATCACCGCCTTTGTTAAAGACGGCCATTTTGTGGTCATTATTATAACCAAATAATTTTATCTGATCATTGCCTCTTAGTATTAAATCGCCTGTTCCTGTATCATCAATATAACTATGACTTCCATCATGGTAGAGCTGTAGAGAATTACTCCCGCCTAGTTGCAACTTAACATCTTCACCAAGATTTAAATTGCCAGTCATCGTCCCTCCCGCTAGGGGAAGTTTAGTCGCGATAGAATTAGTTATTGTTGTCGAGAAACTCGCGTCATCACCCAACGCAGCCGCTAATTCATTTAGCGTGTCTAAAGCTGCGGGGGCAGAATCGATAACATTGCCTATCTGAGTAGTGACATAACTTTGTGTTGCATAACTAGGATCACTTGATGGAACCCAAGAAGGAGTTACATCCGCGCCAGCTTCAATAGCATTTAACTTTGTATGGTCAGCATCAGTAAAGACATTGGAATCAGAAGCTGATTCTACTAAAGTTCTAATCTCAGCAGCCGTTTGATCAGCAGTCGCGTTTGCTTCTATGCCGTCTAGTTTGGTGTGGTCAGCAGTTGTAAAATTTTCGTCAGTTTGAGAAGCTACAACAAAATCAATTGTCCCATCATTGTCTTGATAATCTACCTCAATGCCAGTTTCGGTATTACCCGTCAACATCGCTCCCACGATGTCTTGAACCTGCTCGCTAGTAAGCTGCGTGTTTGTATCCGTAGCTGAGATAGTTCCACCTGCGGAGATAGTAATATTTGTTCCCGCAGATATAGCACTTAGTGTAACATCTGCACTAGCTTCTATTCCGTCTAACTTAGAATGATCAGCGTCTGTAAATACATTAGAGTCAGAAGCTGAACCTACGAGTGTTCTAATCTCTGAGGCTGTTTGATCTGCTGTCGCACTAGCTTCAATAGCATTTAACTTTGTATGATCTGCATCTGTGAAGACATTCGAATCAGAAGCTGACTCTACCAAAGCTCTAATCTCTGCGGCTGTTTGATCAGCAGTCGCACTTGCTTCTATTCCGTCTAGCTTAGAATGATCGGCGTCTGTAAATACATTGGAGTCAGTCGCGGACTCTACAAGTGCTCTGATCTCTGCTGCGGTTTGATCGTCCGTGGCATTTGCATCTAAGTTATCTAACTTAGTTTTTAATGCATTTGTAAAATTGTTATCTGTTTGGGAGGCAACTACAAAGTCTAGTGTTCCGTCAGAATCATCATAGGCTACAGATATTCCTGTTTCGGTATTGCTACCGACCATCGCTCCCACGACATCTTGGATTGTTTCCGAAAGGGAAACACCATTAATGGTTAGGGCATCAGTTTCTAAGACTCCATCAACATCTAGGTTTTGCGTTATATCTAGACTGCCTTGGACGGTTCCTCCTGAACCTAGTCCAGCTCTTGGATTACTCGCAACAACCGAAGCATTATTGGTCGATTGAGTTACCGTTACAGAGTTAGTAGACTGCGTTACTGTTACTGTTTCGTTAGCCATTATGCTGTGATTTCAGGTAAGATATCAAATGCTAGTCGGATGTGGTGGACTACTTCATTTGATGCGTTTGTAATTTTAAGATCTCCAAATACAGTTACTGATTCGTTAGGTAAGAGAATCGCTTGTGCAGTATTCCAGTTCAGAATAATGTTCTTACCACTAGATAAATTTGCTGCTGCACCACCCCCAGTTCCTTGGAATGTAATCCTACTGTCAGCCTCAGCTACAGCTCCTGTATCTGTTGCTCCTTGTCTTAGGATGTCGATGATTTGCCCCATAAAGCTATCACCTCTTTTTTTTCTGATTACTAGTTCAGCATCGTAGGCAGTCCCCCCATTAGTAGAAGAATCAAAGTTAGGGATATCTCCGTTTGCTAGTTTGAAAGTTACTTCAATAGCTTGTTGTTGTCCCCGTTGTAATTGAATGTTTGCCATAATTATGCCTCTGTTAAAGTAAATCTGTAATCTGCTATTGATGCCAGATTAACATGTGTGCTGCCTGTATAAACAGACCCTGTGTTTAAATCTTTTACTGTCTTCCCATCTAGCTCATAAACAGTTCCTGTTGTCGAACCATCAGTAGTGGTCTTCATAATAAATGTAGGACCAGCCGATGTGTGATCGGGTGCAGCATTTGCAGTCATCTCATAGGTTCCTGCTGTTGTTATTGCTGCGGCAAAAGTAATAACTCCTGTAGTTGTTACAGAAGATACAGTGTGATTAGTGTGCCCAGCTATATCAGTCTTTACTTTGACTGGTCCTGTCGCAACTGAGACAAGATTCACGGCTCCTGCTGGAACCTTAATAGGAAAGTTAGATCCGTTGTCTAAACTGACACTCAGGCTACCTACTGTATTAGTATTCTTGATAAGGAGTAAACCTTCATCAGAATCCACTGTGGCTAAAGCTTGCCCTGTTCCTGCACTGTAAGTAGCTCGGTCTCCCCCTGCAACATAGTCGTGGGATTTGTTACCAAACTTTAATGCAGTAGTGGATGTATTGAATGTTTCGTTGTGGGTATGGACCCCGTAGGTCAAACGCACATTACCAGAAATTGAAGTAGACATGCGTAATTATACTGTGAAGTCAACCAAATTACAAGCGTGTGTAAGTTTGCAGGATCTTGGTTTGACTTGAAGAAAATTATGGGAGAGACTTCGAGATGGTTAAAGAACACAAGTTGTTTATAGCAACCCCCGCTTTTGGTTTTCAGGCATACATAAACTACATTAACAGTGTAATTGAGTTCGCAACAACTCCCGCTCCCAGCGATTTAAAATACTCTACTGCATTCCATATTCATGCAGGTAGTGCTTTGATAACACACGCAAGAAACGACTGCGTTGATAAGTTCTTAAAATCAGATGCAACAAAACTATTGTTTATTGACGCTGATATGGGTTTTAAGCCTGAAAATATATGGAGGCTTTTAAGAAAAGATGCAGATATCGCTCTAGCACCTTACATAACAAAAGCACTGACTGGACCTTCAGACTCTAAGTTCATAATTAAATTTGCTAATGAAGAGGAACCTGTCATGGACGAAGACGGATTTATAGAGATACTGGCTGGCCCAACAGGATTTATGATGATTGATAGATCCGTCTTTACTAAAATGTCAGAAGCTTACCCAGAGAATCTCGCCTACATGTCTCAAATACAAAACAGCGAAATAGTATCTACCAATAATTACCCCACTTTCTTTGACTGCATCACTACCAAAGAAGACGGTGCTCTAGGTGAAGATATATCTTTCTGTAGAAGGTGGACTAAGCTAGGAGGCAAAATATGGGCTGACTCCCAAGCGGCATTAACCCACTTCGGAACATTCAGCTTTCAAGGTCAGTTAGCTCAGAGCTTATCTAAAGAAGACTAGGCAGATCTTTTGCCATACATAAATAAGGCAAACTTCTCTGGTTCTTCCATAGCCATTTTCTTTACACGAGGATCTTCTAGAGCCGCTTTCATTTGACTCATTTTATCCGCGTCCATAGGTGATTCTGGGTCATATGGTGTGTCATAGACTGTCTGAAACAGACTATCCATATCCATTTCTGGACCCTCATCTGGCTTAGATACTTTGATGCCCACCATGACTTTGTCTACCATAGGGGCTGGATCTTCTTCAGATACTTCTTCAGCAGGAGATTTCTCAGGTGCAGCCATTCTTTCATCTACTCTATCAGCAAATGATTGTTCTTCCCCCGCACCCTCGTCCATCATTTCCGATGCTTCTTCACTAGAAGGTGCATCTTCTGTTTCTCCCGCTTCATCTCTTTGCGGACCTTTCGTAGTTTCTTTGCGTCCACCTTTTTCATCTGCGAGTTGAGCCTCAAGACTCTTGAGAGCCAGCTTTGTCTGCTCAATCTGTGCTTCAATTTCACTTACGTTTGCCATGTTTCTTTAAGTAAAGCGGGGGCAGAGATCCGAAGACCGCCACCCCCGCTAATTGGATTACCTACAATTTAATTAAGAAGCGGCAGTAGTGTTGCGCTTGAAGAGGATGGTGTAACCATACTCGGTCTTAATTGGCTTAGAGGCCGAAGAGAGAATACCACGGAAGAAACCAATGGTTCCATCTGGGTTAGTAGTCTCACTTGGGATGTTCCTCCACTTGAAGTCGCCCTGATAATTTACAGGATCGAATGTTACTCCGCTTGCTCCACTGAATGGTGCAGGAATCTGAGACTCCATTACCTCTGGGTGGATAACAAATGCAGCTTCAATTGGCGCATCATCGTAAGCTGCGTTGTCAGTTACGATACCATTAGTAACCTTGTAAGGATATACAGGGTCAAGAGTGCTATTAGCACCAGCTTTGAAACGAGGAGTGAGATCATCAATCAAGTGGTAGAAACCACGGAATGACTGCTCAATTCCAAGAGGAGCAATAAGATCAGATACCTTATTATTGTTGTGGCGGATGTCCTCTCTGATTGCACTACTCTCAGTCATAAGACCGAAAGACGCTTCAGATGAAAGGACAAGGGCAAATACTGGACGCCCGTTCTCACGACCGTAAGCATTTCTACCTGCACCTCTACGAACCAACTGGAAATAAATCTTATCCAAGATGGCATTCGAAATGTCTCCGTTAATACTTGAAGCTGTATCATCAGCCACACCACCACTGTTAGCAGCGACTGTTCCAGCATTTTGATCCCCTGCAACAGTTCCTTCCTGACCAGTTCTGAAAGTAGATCCAGAGCTAGTAGCACAAAGAACGCAGTTGTCAGCGAGACGGTCAAACTCAGCACGATAGCGGTTTTCCCAAGACCAACGTGTAGACTCAGCAAGTGAATCCATAACAGCACGAAGCTGCTCCTGACGATGAGCTGCGTAACGCAAGTCATCTACGTTGATACGTGGTGATTCAATAATACAACGCTTGATGTTGTATTGCTTGATTACCTTACTGAAGTTGACGTAGTTACGAACATCATTTGTTCCATCACTTGTAGCACCCGAAGCACCCTGCATGCTATCAGCAGAGTCAGTGTTTGCTTGGTCAAGGATAGAGCTGCCATAACGGTTTTCACCTGCAACAGTTCCTACATCATTCCAACCAGCGTTATCACCCATGATAGTGTCTCCAGCAGCATCAGTTGTTGGAAGAGCACGATCATAAATGAGTGTGGTCATTTTATATCCCATTCCATCAGGAAAGGGTGATTTTTTAACGAGATCAATCCAAGGTGAAGTATGCGTAACGCGCTTGTGGATGTCGGACCCAATACGGTTAGCCTCTTCAGCAAGAATTGTATCGATAGCGGCAGTTGAACTGCCAATGAAATCGCCTTGTGCGGCGTCTCTTGTAGCCATGATTTTTTCTTTCTAATATGAAGATTAATATAAATAACCCCCTCACCATTGAGGAAGTTCGTGGTTTGGTTTGGGCGATCCGTTTTTAGAACTATTTAAAGGCTAGAGCAACCAAACGAGTCATTGTGCGGATCATAGTCCACCTGTAAGTAAATTCTTGTAGAACTAATTAAGGCTAGAGCAACCAGAATTTAGCTTATGATAAAAACACTAAGTTTAATATTGATAATGTCAATACCGTAGTTATAGCCCCGCGAAGGCGGCATCAACAGCATCCGCAAAGGATACATCAGACCCTGCCTTATTCTTGCCCGAAGCAGGAGAAGAACCAGACATTTTAGGTTCAGCATCTTCATATTCTGCTAGTCTATCAGTAAGAACATCATTTTCCTTACGCATACTAACATACTCCCTAATAATAGATGGGAGGATCTGGGCACTTACAGAATTGTAAGTATAATCAACTGGGTGAATAACTGATGGGTCTACTTCGGCTGCTTTCTTCTGGATGGCATCCATATCTAATCCTTCAATTCCACTTAAAAATGGAAGCTTCTTCTGGACTCTTGCTACAACATTACGTGCTGCATTTACCCTTTCACTTGCTCTTTCCGCTGCGGCTACCTCTTCTCTTTTCTCGGCTGCTAATTCTGCTTCACCCAAAGCTTCTTCAGCATTTTCCAACATAGATGCTCTTTTTTCTAAGATAGGGTTAAGATCATCAATGATTCTAAAGATCCGCGCCTTATCTCGATCCGATGCATCAATAAGGAGTTCTGACATTCTTTCGTCCTGCGCTTGTGTATCTTGAATTGCCAATGCGTCTACAAGCTCATCAGGAGAGATATCATACTTTTCCGCGATCTCCCTTGTGTTGTCGATAAGAGTATCAAGAGGTTCTGTGACTGCTGCTTTGTAAGCCTCGGTCTCTTCAAGATTGGTAAACATTTTTTCTCGCTCATACTCAGCAAGTTTTTCTTGGAGTGCTTCGATGTCATTCCTATCTACTTCTCCAGACAGTTCTTTTACTTTGCTTTCTTTTTCAGAAGACTCTTGACGCAAAGTTTCTAGCTCAGAAGTTACAGACTTTAGTTCTGCCTTTAATTGTTTAAACCTTGCTGCTGCTTTAGGAGTCCAGTCATCTCCGACTTCCGCGTCCAACTCATCCGTAGGGTCAAAGGATTCCAAATCCTCTTCAGATTCTTCTTTAACTTCTTTTTCCTCCCCAGATTCTTCGGAACTTTCTTCCGTGGTAACTTCTTCATTTTCTTCTGCTACTTCTTCTTTCTCTTCTTCCTGCGGCTCAGGATCTTGAGGTGCTTCTAGTTTTGCAAATGCTGCGTCTAATGCAGAGGTGAAATCCATCTGCTCTTCTGGCAGACTATCTACTGGGTCGGCTTCCGCCACGTTTACGTCTTCGCTCATGTTTATTCAATATGTGTCCACTCGTTTAGAGTTGTTGTATTACTTCTGGTATTGTCAGGTAATTTTGTCAATTTTTCAAGGTCATTAAATGCATCTCTATAACCTGCATACCAAGCTAACCTTTGAGCGTCTGCTTCCCCACTCTGGAGACTAGCAAAAGACGGACCAGCTACTTCTTTAAGAATCGCGATAGCTTGCTGGAAACTTTCGTTTTTTAGTGCTTCTCGTAGTTCCTCTACAGACTTTACGTCTTGGAACCACCTTTCAATTTTAATCGGTGCAGTTGCGTGTTTTCCCATATTAAGAGTTCTCGCGGAACTCTAGCGCAGCTTTTGCGTCACGTATAGCCATTTCTTGTTCATGTTTTTTCTGCTTAATAGCCATATCCAATTCGGCCTTTTCTTGCGCAATCTGCATCTTAATCTCATGCTCTTGCACTTTAGCATTTTGATCAGCCATAGCTACTTGTTCTTCACCACCTTCTTGTTGGGCTTGCTCTCTCTGCATCTTCTGAACAGCTTTCATAGTGTTATTAATAGCTTCCTCAGCATATTGCAGAACTTGTTTCGTCTGCGCAACCTCAGCTTCCAACGCGGGGTCACCTGCTGCTAGTTGAGCTGTATCACTTATATGCTGATACATTGCCTGTAGCATCGGTAGAACCTGCATAGGATCAGCTTCACCAGTATTAAGGGCTTCAATAAGTTGAGCCAACGCAGGAACATGAACTTCCAAATGAACCCCGTGTAGTTCGTTTGCTATAACAGGAACATTCTGTCCTGCTTGTAGTTGTTGGTTCTCAAAGAACGCAATCTTAACATCCACAGTTGGACGCTTCTCTACATCAGCAGGAACATAACGATCAGCTAAGTCATGTCCAACACGGGTAGAAACAATGTCCCTTGTAAGGTTACGTCTACCGACATCATCAAACTGACCGCTGATCCCTTGGAGTTCACGAAGTGCCAACATACGGTTAGCGTGTGAACCATTACCAATTGACCTTACAGCCTTAGTTCGATTTACGTCGATTGACTTAACAAACTCTTCAGGGACTCCACGCCTAGCGCACCTGTCATAAAAGTCCTTTACAGCGGCGTCACGTTTTTTGGTTGTTACCACACGACGAACCACTTCTCTAAGTAATCTAGTCCAAGAGGCGTAGAAAAGGTTAAGTGATGCACCAGACAATCTCGTGGTTACATCAATGTCAGCAGACACCTGCATCTGATTTCTATACGGAGAACTCTGGTTAGGACCATAAGTGCTAACCGTATCAGTGTTCAGTGATAACTGCTGTGTTAAATCTTGAAGGGCAGGTTGAACGGCTGTCCCCAAATTAGGAATGGCCTTCTCAACAATCTTCACATTCGGTGACATAACTGCGTATGCCCCATAATATGTAAACTGCAATTCGTCTAGGGACCGTTGGTTCTCTGGTTGGATCATAACCGCAGAGGCGAGCATTGCTCCATCTATCTGCTGACAACGCAAACGATTGCTCGTTTGGATGTGCGAAAAGATTCGTTGTCCCAATCCGCGCACAGAATGGTATGTTCCATTTGAACCAACACCGTATGTAAACATTACATAAGCCTGTTCTGCGTTTTCATACCTCGAAACTTTCTTATACATAAAGTCCTTCGGTGTATTTTCCGCTGCCATGTAATGACTTACAGAGCCGTCCATCTCCTTTACCCAGAAGTGTAGAATAGATACTGAAGGGTTTTGAATCCCTTGATAGATATCATTGTTCTTCATCTCCTGTTGGAGAACTTCATAATTATCAAAGTTACTTTTATAGTCTCTACCTTTTGTAGATGCGTTCTTTGCTATAACTCTTTTTACTTCCTCAACGTCCCACCCAACTTTAGCTGCTGCCTCAGGATTCTTGATAAACGAATATAACTCATGCAGCAAATACTCCCTACGTCCTACAGCGATATCGATACAGGATTCAGATGCAGGAGTCTGTCTAGGAATCAAGATGTCGTGGAAACCACCAACTCTAAACTTCCAATCGTCAGGTGTATCAAAGTAAGCGATAGATACTCCATGCTTAATGAACGTGGTGCAAAGTCTTAGGTAGGCACTGTGGAACTCAGGCCAGCTTCGTATAAGGTGTGTTAGCTCATCAGCTACAATTTCTTCGGCGGGAGCAATCTCGCTCTTCTCCCCCATAGTTCCTTTTATTTCAACAAGACGCTCAAGAGAACTATAAAGATCCACGTAAGCAGAAAGTGAAATATCGAGGAGCCTTTGAGCTTCTCCAAAATTGAGGTTTGTTTTGAGTGGTTGTCCGCTCGATACGAGACTTCCCTGATTATATGGGGCGGAACCATCAAACATGGCATCGATCCTCGCTCTGTTGACGGAGGACTTTTCGTCCGCTTTCGCCAGCGTTTGGAAAATCGATAGAGCCGCTTTAACATTTTTTAACCTAGTTTCTACGGCTTTACCCTTCTCATCAAGAGAATCAAGTTCTAATCCGTCTATTTCTAAAGGGTAATCTGTAGCCATTGTCGAGTTACCATACTTTGTTAATTGTGCATAGTCAATGGTTTAGAAGTTGACATGAAGGACGGTGCACATACCCTGTAGACTTATGAAACGAGTTATTACATTGCTGGCAGCGGCTCTCTGTATCTTGTTCGGTGCATCATGTAGCTCGACTGATTTGTCGGGTAACGTGCCTATTCCGTTCACGAACCCAGCCTCAAACCTTGAGGGAACTATTAAAGTTCAGCCTATGCCATTTAAAGCAGGTCTAGGATTAGAAATGATTCCACGCCCTGCTCCGAAAAGTTAGCCTTGGTAGGTGCTATCGTCACCCCAGAGAAGTTTGGTTAGTTTATCTACTCGAACTTCTCTGGGTTTTTTCTTGCCCTCTACTCTGATGCTCACATACGGAAACCCGTTCTTCGTGTGCTCACATAGCATAAATACTTCACCAGCTCTCGGACCTGTTCTACGTGGAACAATTCTATAGACCGCCCCATAATGAGACACGGCGTAGTCTGGATATTCAGGAATCACTTTTGCACCGTCTTTTTCCAGCACCCACTCTCTGGTTAGCGGAATATAATCAGGGTCATCAAGCTTACGGTGGTTGAAGCGGATCTGCCTACCATATCGATCTTTGATAATCGTGTAGGTGCTATACCCATTCCAATGTTTCTTTAGAATCTTGCCCGTCTTCATGTTGAAGACTAAACCGCTAGGGCCAGCAACGTATCTAGGGTCAGCTTTTGGTATTTCTCGGAAGCCGTTAGGGATCTTATATTCAGAAGACATGTCCCCAACATAAATAGGATATTGTAAATTACAACTTCCTATTTCAATTTATTTTGGAGTTTCTACTTTAATCTGGTAAATTTCGTTGTAAAGCTTATCTACTTTCTTCTGTAGCTCCGATATATAAAGATCCTGCTCTGTATCAGAGGGTAATTCCCCACTCCCCCATTTGCCAGCGGGCCATAGCTCAACGAACTGTGAGTTTTTGTTTACGTCCTTCAACACCATTTGAATTTGAAAATCATTGTGTTGAACCTGAGAATTAAGATTTGAAGCCCACCATACGATTGCCGCAGCTTGACCAGCTAGTCCAAGATAAAGACCTAGACTCTTGTTGGACTTACTCTCACTCACTTCTTCTTCCTCTTTTTATTCGTTGCACGTAAAAAGGCTTTTGCTTCTGCCTCCGTGTAACTCGCTCTTTCTTTTCCCTTAGCCATAGCTTCTCGCTTTCTTTTAGTTCCAGCAGCATACTGAGAAGCGGATAGAGATTTTATGGCTTTTTCGGGTAAATACCTTTCCCCTGTTTCGGAAGACTTTTTACCACTCTTGGTTCTCCACTTTTGTTTTGTCCAATCTTTAAGGGACTTCTGTGATTTCTTGAGAGCCATTACCTGTATCCTCCTCCCTTAGCTTTGTATTCGCGAGCGAGCATCTGGGCTTTTCTAGCTGACCAAACTCCAGCGGGTCCGCCTTTTGACCCAGCTTTGATACGATTGAATAAATTCTTACGCATGGTTGGCTTGGTGTAGTTACCTGCTTCGTTGACTCTGGACTTTTGTTTTTTCATTACCATTTAACTCTGTTCGCCCAGAAAGCAGCAGACATCTTGCCTTTTAGAATATTCTTGCGGTGTCGGGCTTTAAAAGACTTTCGTTTAGCTCTCATCCTATCTGATTCCCCAGACTTTGGTTTACCCGCTGTCTTTGCACCCTGCTCCCCGAATCGGATAGTTTTTACTTTATTTCCTTCTTTAGCCACAACGACATGGCTTTTCTTCGGATGACTAGGCGTTCTCTTTGGTTTGTTTACCCCAGAGACCCCGACACGTTTTAGTAACTTTCGAAGCGATTCGCGGGACTGCATGACCTAAACAGTATCACTAGTATCGTGATAGTCAATAAGCGAGGATCTCATAGGTTGATCCAAAACTTCTTTCTATAATTTATATAGGAAGTTGTAAATTACAATATCCTATACGCGTTAGGAGAGAGTTTTTGATTTAGCTTTTTCGGCCAGCTTTGCTTCTTTCTTCTTGGCATATGCTTCCGCTCTTCGCTTGAGTATCTTTTCTTTGTTAGCGAGATAATAACTTTTGTTGTAGGCTTGCCTTGCTTCGTATTTTTCAGGGTCTGATATCTCTTCAAGTCTTCTCTTTGCTTTGATCCTTTCCCTGTTCCTTATATAATACTGCCTTTGGTATTCCTTTCGGGCTTGTTTGTTTCTGGCGTAATAGTCTTTTTCTTCGTCCATGCTACTAGATATCTCTTACGAGCAGATAATTTAGTCAAGTTTTTTCCCACGCATGTATACATACATACCACAACATCCAGAAAAAACAGCGATACCCCCCGTGGCGTGTCGAAGCAACCCCGACCTCTGATCGATGGCCCCCGATTCTGGAAGCCTTCAATCTGAGGGAGTTGGAGCTGGCCCCTGAATCCTGAGGCATGGTCCCTGATTCAAGATGCATGGTGAAACCGCCGCTGGATCTGGTAACCTGATTCCTGAAACCTGAGGTAAGATGCACGATGCCGCGCTCATTTTTCGGGGATCTGAATCGGCGTCACTGCTCACTAGGTCTGGCCCCTGATTCCTGAGTCATTCACTGTGATTCTAGGAGCTGGCCCAGATTGCACGATTTGGGCAAAATGCACGATTTCTCGATTTGAGGAATGCCCCATACGGCCACGAGGATCGATTCTGAGGCGTCGATGCTCTGACCCTTGTCAGTATACGTTTATTCAATTCAAACGCCGTCACGAGCTTTTGCAACTTTGTTGCATTAGTGGATAAGTAGTTGATGTCCAATGAGTTATGACTTTATGGTAGTTGTTAGAGTCTTTGGGTCATAAGTCGTTGTTCTTCAATTCTTTACAGCAGAAATCTTGGTAAATGTTCCATGATTCATGGCTCCCGATTCATGGTCCCTGAGGAGGTGAAATCTGGTCCTGATCTGGTCCTGATATCTGAGATATCAATATCCGCTCTATTAACTGAATTGAAAATAATTACATTATCCGCTTGCAAAGAATTGAATAATCTCTATATTGGTTGGGTCGGCCCGAATTAAATGCCGATTTAATCACTGAATATTATGAATACATCCAAGCCACTTCACTCTCCTGTCACTTACTCCCGCCTTGCCAAAGCTGCTCAGATCGCAGCTAGGCGCAGCCGCTTCCTCCTACTTTACGGTCAGGTGGGGATCGGAAAAACAGCCGCTGGAGCTGTCATTCATGCAGCCCTCACAGGCCGCACTGAGGATGGCAAAATCAGCCACAACGAATGGCGCAACGGTGAATCTGGCTACGCCGTTGTCAACTGCACTGGGCAATCCCCCGACTCCATCTCAGGATTCCTTGTCCCTGATCACGATACTCGCGAAGGCTGGTTCACTAAGCCTGAACATTGGCCGCTGGAATCAGTGGTAGGTGATGCCCACATCACACTCTGTGTTGATGAGGTAGACAAGCTGTCAACTGATGCAATTTCAGTCCTCTTAGGACTCCTAGATGCCAATGACACTGGCGATCTTTACCTTGGCACTCACAAGCTGGGGCCAAATGTAAACATCTACTTTACGGCCAATGGCCGCGAGCATGGCTCGACATCTTCCAAGGTGCTCCCCGCTCCTCTTGTCACTCGCTGCTACAGTCGCTCTTTGCAAGCTGATGTGGCTCAGTGGGTTAACGATTACGCAGTGCCCAATGGCCTCGACGCTTCACCTGTCACTGCATGGCTGTCATCATACGGTGAAGAATGGTTTTCACCAGTCATCGAGGGCCGCTGGGATGGGCGCAGCATTCCTTGCCCTCGTCAGTGGTCCGCCGCCGCTGGGGAGATCACAATCGACACCCCATTTGATGAGGCCGTCAACGATGTCCTGTGGCCCTTGGTAGGTGAGGACGCGGCCAATGCCTGTGCCGCCTACATCCAGCTTATTCACAAGGTGAAGCCTGAGCTGGAAGCTCTCAAGAATGGTGGTGATTTGCCATCAGATCACCGCGCACAATACGCTGTAATCTTTGCAGCTATCCGCACAATCGTAGTCGATTACCCTGACACTGGGGCGGCTGTTAAGGCTGGCAAACTGGACTGGTTCATTGATGCCCTCGCAGCATCTGATAACGAGATCCGCCAGTGGGCTGTGCCTCTTGCATCCAGTGCTGGAATCCTCCTCAAATACTCCCCGAAATTCGAAGCTCTTGCAGCGTAACTTATTAACAATCAATTAACTATAACTTAGAAAGAACTAGTAAAATGGAAATCAATACATCAGAAATCAACTCAATCGCTAAGGTCAGAATCCGCGCAACTTACCTTCCAACAAAGGCCAAGCACGAGGCCAGCATCAACCTCTTGGCTCGTGCCTACGGCGCAGATCCTAAGGCTCTCGACGCTGGCCTTCACTTCCTCCCATCTGAGGATAACGCGATCTCTCAGGCTCGCAATATCGTCACCGCTGGCAAGAAGGCTCTTATCGCAGCCGCCCATGATGACAGTGGAAAGCGCATCAAGTCCAAGCTCAAGCCAATGGGCGCGGACAATATCGGCTGGTATTATGCAGACGCCGATGACACTGACGTTATCCGCGAAATCGCAGATGACACCCAGCGTAAGTTGGATACTGTGAAATCACTTATCGAGAGGGACTGGGATGCCCTTGTTTCTGAGGGTAAGCTCTTGCTTGGCAAGGCAGCGGACCAGTTCATTTACCCTGAGAGGGATGAATACATTTCCCGCGCCAGCTTCGGCGTCACTATCCGCAACGGTGCCATCAGCTTCGATGACACTGCACTTGGCGCACTCCCTGAGGAATTGGCTGCTCAGATCAGAGCTGATCAGGATCTTGAAAGGGAGCAGCTTGTCGAGTCTCACAGGGCCAGCGTCGATGCATTCTTTGAGAATGTAGTGGCTCAGGTGGGCAAGGTGGAAGCCTCTCTCAAGAAGGGTAACCGTCTTCGTCCTGAGGGATTTGAGACACTCCTCGATGAAGCTCGTGACTTGCAGCGCGACAATTGGCTTGGTGATTCATCCATCAAGAAGATTGCAGAGGTATTCGATACCCTCCTGCGCGGCGTCCAGACATCCAAGATCTGGAATGAATCTCAGGCTGTGGCTCACGAGGAGAGGAAGAAGATCGTCAAAGAGATTCAGACCACTACGGAGACTGCCATCAAACAGGCTAAATCAATTGGCCTCTAATGTTGACATTGAATAATTAACCACTAGATTAGAAATCAATAAAATGAATACCGCAGCAATTGCTTACAACTTAAACGGCGAGGATACCCTCGCCAAATCCCTCCGCAGGGTCCGCCGCTTCTTCCCTTTAGCATTCCAGAAATTGGTCCTCCTCTCTTGGTATTGGGCCACTGAGGGAATCGGTTCATACGGTGCCACTGATGGCCGCAGATTGTTCCTGAATCCTGACGGTCTCAAGAAGATCGAGAGGACCAGTGACCCAGTCGGTTACCTTGCATTCCTTCTCGTTCACGAGGCTTTGCATGCTCTCCTGAACCATGCACTGCGCCTTGCCAAGCTCCAGAATCACCAGCTTGCAAACGTAGCGGCAGACTACGTGATCAACGCGATCATCGACAGGATCAACAAGCAGGTGCTGGCCGAAGAGGGATTCGTTCCTTTCCCATTCATCAGTGGAATCCTTCACGATGATTCAATCGCCTACAATTCCAAGAATGAGAGCCTGTCTGCTGAGGAAGTATATCAGAATCTTGCCAAGGGCCAGCAGCCTGAGCAGGATCAGGACCAGCCTGAGCCACAGGCAGGAGACGATCAGGAAGACGGCGAGCAGACTGGCGGCGGACAAGGTGGATCTTCTGAGGAAGACGGCGAGCAGGAAGACGGTGAGCAGGGGGATTCTGGTAACCCAAATCCTGATGCACCACTTACTGACGAGGAGATTCTGGGCGGGGATTTCGTAGGCACAGGATCAGACGATCTCACTGAGCCTGAGCTTGCAGACGGTGAGTCTGAGCAGGAAGTTGATCAGCAGATCGAGATCGAGAATGAGCAGATCGAGATCGAGGCCAAGGCAAACGAGGCACAGGGAATTGGATCAGGAAGCAAAGGAACCATCGACGTTTCCGATGCTCGCAGCAATCGCGGCGGCGTCATTGATTTCTCTGAGGCTCTTACCGATTTACTCCGCCAGAATTTTGAAGGCGGCTGGACGAAGCCATTCAACTCTCAGATGTTCGAAGGCGGCGGCGTAGTCTGTCATGGGCGCGGCTCCAATAACGCTGGAGAGATTGCCTTCCTTGTTGATCTGTCAGGCTCCAACTATCACGAGGCTGCCGACATGATCAGCCGCACTGAGGATGCCTTCGATTCTATCAGCCCTGAGATCATCCACCTTGTAGGATTCGATGACGAGGTCACTGAGCACCACGAGGTTTTCAATGGTGATGCATTGCCTAAGCACCTCAAAGGTGGCGGCGGGACTGACATCGCCTTGGCCCTCAGATGGGTGGAAGAAAATATCCCGCATGTCGAGGCGATCATCGTCCTCACTGATGGATACGATCACTGGAATAAGATCGAGAGATATGAACCTTCGGCCCCAGTAGTTTGGCTCAACTACGGAGACGAGAGATGGCACGAGCCAAATGCCTACAGCTTCGGGGATAAGCTCGACGTAGACATCCTGTAACCTGAATCACAAACCCTGCCCCCTTATCGGGGGCGGGGAAACCTGAATAAATAAAATGAATAACTACTACACGAAAATAGACACCCAGTTCATTGAGAACTACGGTGCCCACAGTGAGCCAGTCACTAATCACTGGAAGTTCAAAGGTGGAGACACCTACATCATCAAGAGCGGATCAGACCGCGCCGCCAATGCAGTTGCATTCCTTGCCACTTACTTGGCAAACGATGGAAACTCTAGCGTAGAGATTCCAGTTCAGTGGACCCCTGCTACCAAGGCAGAGTTCGACACCATCCTTCCAACCCACAAATTCACAATCGCATGAAAAACTTCCTCGCACTTTTAGTCTTTGCATTATTTGCAGCCTTCTTCCTGAACCTTGCCTACGAGATGGGCAAGCATGATCAGAGGGTAGAATACAAACGCGCACAAGCTGCCAAGATATCGGCGGACATCGAGCGCATGAACGAAGCATTCAACAATCAGTAATATGAATACCGAAAAGATAAGCACCTTCAGAGGTGAGACAGCAAACCACTACGAGACCAGCGACCTGTGCCTGATCATCGAGAAGGATAAAACCAGACGGTCATACCTCACCGTAAAGGTCTCCAAGTTTAGATTTAAATGCGTGGCTATCTCACGATCAGATGCGAAAGATCTGCTCGTAGCTATGGTCGAAGAAAGTAAGAACCCAACCAAGTAATCCAATGGACATCCAAGCAATCATATCAGACGGGCCAAGAGCCTATGCAAACTGGACGCAAGCGGACATCGACCGCGAGCTACACGAGTATCACCAATGGCTGGACGAGCAAGCTGAGGAAGCTCGACAGGCAATGGACGAGGACACCGAGTATATCAAATCACAAGAATCCAAGTAACATGAATAGCACATCAAACGAACAACTTGGACGAGAATACGCATCCAAATTAAAAGGGAAAAATCTCCCTGTAGCGCATGCTACGGTCGAGTATCTGGACGAGGCAGATGAGGTAAGAGCAGAGCACTACGGCTTGCAGAAAGGGCAAGTGTGGGGCAAGAATGTAAAGCACCTGAGGAAAGTAATCTGGCATCACCTTGCCTCAGGAAGACACAACGAATTTAACAACGGAGAGTTTGGGGATTTCAACTACTTCGACTTATTCCCTAAGACATACAACATCCCCGCTGGCAATTACGATCCGACTACTATAGGCGTTGCCAAGTGGGAGATGTCATTCGCAGACCCCGACCCGCCTAAGGATTCTCTAGCGGGACTCAGCTTGGATACTTGGAAGGATATCTACGGTGAGCTAAAGGCATTCGACTGGAGGACTTACTTCTTGGATGAGACCTGCGCGGAGATGATTAACAGGAGCCAACTCAATGAGGACATGGACATGTCAGAGGTGCGCTTCACGATACCCGCCTGTGTTGTATCACTACCCAAGTCACTGAATCTTTCAGGAGATAAGGACGATCCTATCATGGCAGTCGCAATCAGTAGGACATGGACCATCTGCTACGAGAGTGAAGACAGGAAGCATGCCGCAGTCGGATCTGAAATGCTGGAATATCTGGGCGTCGAGAAAGCTGACTTGATAAATCTCAACAAGCGCATGATCGAAGCAGGTGAAGACTCTTGGAAATCGGTTCGTGATTCTTGGACCGCTGAGTTCAACTTGGACAGGATAAATAATCTACCCGCAGATTGGGCCAAAGAATTTGGAGACTCCAGCCATCTCCATAATCGAAAAATTGTGTTGGCTCCTGTGCTGTGCATCGGCGGCGTCACGCTGAATGGTAACAACATCCCGATCAGATTCCCGATGCTGGACAAATCCATAAAGGCATCCCTCGACTTCATGTTTAAGATGTCCTTGCAGAACCACCTTATCAAAGAAGGTGAAAAGCATATTGTAGAAAAGCAAAATGAGTATGCTGAGAAAGGAACGAAGGAGGCAATCATGTTAACTTCATTCGCGATAAAGCTGTTACTGTTTATGCTCGCCAAGCCTGAGGAGGTGGACACCAACTCCAAGCTAATCAAGAAAGCAAGGGAGCGTAGGGGCAAGCTGATGAATGACAACAAGTGGAGTGCTTGTTTCATTGGCCGCAAGTATGGAACCAGTATGAAGATCCAAGGCTACGGTGATGACACCAAAAAGATTAGGTCTCACTGGAGACAAGGACACTTTCGTGGAGTGTGGAAAGGCAAAGGCCGAACCATATACGCTGTAGTGTGGGTCGATCCATGCTATGTTAACGATCCAAACAAGGAGGAAGCATCATGTTAATTACAATAGTTCTAGTATCGTGGGTATTGGCAATCGTCTTAGTGCTCAGGTTCTTTGCTGTAACCTGTAAGCCTTACGACAACCCATTCGACCTGTTGCTGGAGGAAGAAGAAGACTACTTGGATTGGGAAGTAGAGGAGTGCCACCGATGTGGTAAAGAGAATGTCCTCTCTCCTGATGCTTCATCATGGTTCGACGAAGGATACATTCACGAGTGGCATGATGCTATCTTCTGCGAGCGTTGCTTCTACGATAAGGGCAAGGACGGGCAACCCTACCTCACCGATCTGGATGACATGCAGCAGAATCCTTACAACTATTTACCACGCGGATATTGAACGCAAATCATTGACAAAAACTAATCGTCAGTTAAACTACTGGCACAACTTGAATATATAAATATGGCTACACCACTTAACAAAGCAGTCCACCGTTTGGTGGAGATCGACGGCGAGAAGTATCTCGCATCTCTTGAACCCGCACAGGAAGGAGGCAAGCCTACATATGGTTTGCGTAAGATGAGGACCAGTAAATCCCACAGGATAAACATCGAGTCTCTCATCAAAGAAACTGAGCCTGAGTTTGAGAAGGAAGAACCCATCCGTAATGTGATGAGGCCCACTCACCATAGGTCTATGCAATGGACCCCGCTTCAGCAGAAGCTAACGGTGATGGAGGAAATAAAAAGCAAACTCACTGTCCTCGATCTTGAATACAAGTTGAAGGTGGAGATCCTGAAAACTTTAGAGGACATCATCGAGATCGAACACGAATTGCACAGTGATTCCTGCACCACGAACCCTTGACCATGCTAGTTAGGAAGTTAAGCAGAGGTCTCTATGAAGTGATCGACCTGCAATACAATAACTATCGGGTAGAAGATGCCACTAGAACAGGTGCCTTCAAAAGACCCCACCCTTACGATGGCTTTGCTCGCAACGAATATAAGTGGGGCATCTGGGAGCAAGCTAACGGTGAATGGGAATACTTAGATGGCAATGCTACACTGAAGGAATGTCTGGAAGTAATATCCACTTGGTCTGCTGCTTCCCAACTTGGAAAATAATTATGAAGAAAAATCCAACCGCTATCGCGTTACTTGAATCATTGGAAAACTACATAACAGATCTCAGAGAATACTTTGACAACCCTGTCGATGATGTTGAGGAGATCAAGTATGATGTCACCGATAAAGCAGAGAACTTGTTGGAAGAGTTCAATGCCATCGTCGGGCAAACCAAAACATCTTATGAATAAAAAAATAAAACTAAATAAAATGCAGAGGATACTACTGAATGATTACCGTCATCAGCAGAGAAGAAAACTAAAAGATCACACAGATCTTGAGCACTACGTTTACTGTCCTCGAACCAAGCAATGGCATGACAAAGCGATTAATAAAAATGAAATCGTTGTTCCCAAAACAATCTGAGGCGCACGACTTCTTTGTATCCACCCTGCTTGATGGGCGCAGCACTTTGGATTCATCCCAAATGGGCACAGGTAAAACTGTGGTCGGGGCGCAAGTCGCAAAGGATCTCATAGATCAGGGGATCTTTGATAGTGTCGCAGTGATATGTCCCAAGGCTGTATTCCCTACATGGAAAGCAGAGCTAGAAGAGTGTGGGCTTGGGGATCGTGTAGAGTTTATCCTGAATGTTGAGAAACTGCGTAGGGGGACTACCCCTTATGTGCATAAGGTGGGCAAGAAGAACTTCCGCTGGGCAATAGGGAACAACACTTTGATTCTGATAGATGAGATACATAAACTCAAAGGACCGTGGACCCAGAACGCGAACCTCTTGATAGCTTTAGTAAAGCAAGGCTTCAAGATTCATGGCATGAGTGGAACTCCATGCGAGTCTCCAATGGAGATGCGACCGTTGGGATATATGCTTGGGCTACATAGCAACGACATGTCTCGTGGTGGTAAGATGAATTACTTCCAGTGGCTGCGTAAGTTGAGGTGTGAGAAAGGACATTGGGGAGGATTTGAAATGGCCGACCCACATTACGCGCTCACCACTTTGCGTAGTTCAATGTATGGAATCAACACGCATGGGCTTACTGTCGCTGACTTCCCTGATTCGTTCAGAGATAACCGAGTCCTCGTGGACCCAGTTGAGTTTACCAACAACGACAAGATCGTTAAGGAATACAAGAAGCTCAACATGACTGCTGATGAAGTGAAGGCTTACGTTGAAGACGGTAAATCCCCTGACCATTTAGTAGATGAGGATGACCCAATCATTGTGAAGATACTTCGGGCGAGGCAGCAGTGTGAGCTATACAAGGTTAAGGACATTGCAACGATGGCACAAGATGCTGTCGAAGAAGGATACAACGTAGTTGTTTTCCTGAACTTTACCGAGAGTCTCAGAGAGTTAGCTTCATTGGTTGGGTGTGATTTTATTGACGGCTCAACCCCAGCAGAAGAACGCATCGAATACATCGACTCATTCCAACGAGACGAAACAAACTTACTAACAATCAACGCAGCAACAGGGGGAACTGGTATCTCACTTCACGATACTTTAGGTAACAGACCCCGCCTGTCTTTGATATCTCCCAGCTTCAACGCAAAGGAGTTTGCTCAGGTGATCGGACGCATACACCGCAACGGTGCTAAGTCTGACGCCCTGCAAAAAGTTATGCTCTCCAACAATTCAATTGAGGAATATGTGATGGAAGCAATTAACAAGAAACTAAATAACATGAACATCATCCACCACTCACGACCGTGCGAGATGAATACAACCCACTACTAAAATGAAAGAACCTGAGAACACAACTGCAACCATCATCCAAGTCCCATCCCCCTCTGCGGGAGGTGAACCTATTTCCGTTGCACTCAAAGCAAAGAAAGATGATCACCCTATGAACCCTTCTGGCTGGAGCATCATTGCTTTCGCACCGTCAGCAAGTATCCGATGTGTCCGTGGACACCAACCCAGACATCTGAGTTTATTTATCAGAAGCATCATGGCTCTCTGTGGGCATCGCGTTTCTGTTGAGAGTTCGTATACTCCAGAGAAGCTGGGGGAATACACCACTGACACTGTGTTATACAACGATATAGAAGCTGGCGTTCATAAGATTACTCAAGGAGAATTTAATGCGACACATAGTTAGGGCAGTCTATGACAAGACAACTCCCCGCTTATTAGTTCAGGGAGATTACATTGAAGACTATGTGGACCCAGCAACTGTAAGGGTGTTCGCTGTCTGGACTAACTTTGCTGGAGAAGACATGGTCGGACCAGAGATGGTAGCCAACAATAAAGTGGCTGACAAACTAGCAAACAGAACAGCAATCTTTTTAACTAAACTTATACGGGAGCATTCAAATGGAGCTGATAAGTGAACGCGAAATCTTGGGAGGCATATTCCTTTTATTAGGATTCTTCTTAGTGGTAGCAACCCTAATCAAATTTAATCTATGACACTCGAACAACTTCTACAATTACACGACGATACAACAAGTAGGTGCCGCCATATAATGGAGGTGAAGAACAACGACTACACTGGTGGCAAAGAAGCTGATGATGTGTTCGCTAACTTCCGCTGCTCAACTATCTTGGATGTGCATCCTGTAACGGGTATCCTGATGCGTGTGCTAGATAAGATACAACGCATTAAAACATTCACGAACGATGGACAACTGTCCGTGTCTGGGGAGACAGTCGATGATGCATGCGAAGACATCATCAACTATGCGATACTGGCGAAGGCTATGTTGAAGCAAGAACGAGAAGCAAAAAAAGAGCAGCCCCCCGAATCCGAGAGGTGCTCTTATGATAATTACGAGGCGTTAAAAGAAACTATGGTTGAGTCAATAAAGGAAAAGATCCTTTAGTAACTACCACCTTTCATCCTATCAACTTTCTTGAGGAAAGATTTACTAGAACTGGAAGCTTTCTTTTTCTTGGCTTTCTTTTTCTTTGGGTCTTCGTGACCGTATCCTTTTTTCTTCATGGCTAAATGTTGTTCGTATGTGTTTGCTTTGTATGCTTTACCATCTTTATCATACATGGTGTGCTTTTTGAATTTATCTTTTGCTTTCATAATTAATCTTCTAGTGATGGATATCTGTCAAACTTCTGTGAGTAGTTGAAGAACTTGATAGCCCTCTGCTCAAGAGTTTTGTCAGCTCTTAACTTATCGAGCATGAACTTAGATAAGACTGGTCGATTCATATACCCGTTGTGAGTCAGCGTTAACCTCTCCTTACTCACGCCTTTCTGTTTAGCTTGAGCCTGAATGGTGTTCCATGAAAGACCAAGGCTGTTATATCCTCGCATGACTCTTCGGAACTCGTTGTTATATCCCAGCCTAGTTTTGTATATGTCATCAAAGAGGTCTCTGATCTGACCATCTGTCATAGACTTGTCACTAAGAAGTCTATTGAACTTTGTGTTAAGCTCTCTGTATTCGTTAGTGTGGTCACGCAAGTAAGTCCTGAAACTGTTTTGCAAATCTATCTTGTGTGGCTTTACAGGTAAGAGTTCACTCAACAACAAACCAAGAGGGTTGGATATGAAGTCTGTCGCAGGTTTATCTCCTTGCGCAGCAGTGATAGCTTGTCTCAGTTTGTTGAATGACCGTGGCTCGTATACCTTTTCCCAAACGTAACCGAAACTCCTAAAGAAGTTTGCTACGTCATCATCCCCATAACGGATTGCATTCCCGTATTGGTTTTTGTTTTCGATTAGATCTTTCACAGCCCCTGCAAGAATCTGCTCGCTTACATAAGGTCTTAGTAATCCTACTATCAGTTCCTTCGTTGCGTCGATTGGGCGTAGCTTTCCTCTGTCCCAGAAAGTTTCGAACGATCTGGCGATGGGGTCAGCAACAACTGAGAACGGGTTGAGGTAAGTTAAGTCGAGTGAGTATAACTCATCCTCACCTGTTGGAATGTAGAAGAAAGTGTGACCTCTCAAATAAGACGGCATACCTTTTCTCAATGCTTCATCTTCGTCCTCTCCGATTCCAGCGATAGCTAGTTGAAGAACCTTTGGTAGAATGAATGTGAAACTCATTGTTCCTATCATTCCCTTCAAGCGTTTCATGTATCGCTTCCTCATTACAGGGTTTGTTTTCCCCTGTTCCCTTTCCTCTTTGAGTAGGTTACGAGTGTTGATCATAACCCTTGGTATCTCTGCGGCGAATCGCACGTAAGGAGCGATAAGCAAACCAACTGAGGATCGAGTAAGTCCTTTGATAATCGGTGGTGCTTGGCTGTATGACTGTGATACTTTCTTAACTTTGACAGCAGCCGCCCTCTTCATAGCGATTGTTATCTTAGGCTCACCATCTTCATCGAGAACAACAGCCCCTCTTGAATCTCGCTCAAGCATCCTGCTGAACTGCCCACCTTCTGGGTCAGCCTTTGCAGCATCTCTAATTGTTTCCAACTCAAGTTCGTATAGTCCTATCTTGTAGTATGCATCCATTGCAGATGCCAATCGAGTAGCTGTGTTAACTGCTTTCTCGTATCCTTCTTTAGCACCTTTGGTTTTATCCGAAGCAAACTTTGCTAACTCAGATATCTTGTTCTCCATCTGCGGGATAGTAGTTTTGCCAATGAGCAAATCTCTTAACGCGTTCGCTTCCATCTCATCGCCCCATACATTCATGGAAGATAATACTGTAAGCTCTGCGTCCATTGCTGCCTTAGATCCCAGAGCTGCACGAACAATCATTGACTTAGAGTTAGCTGCGTCTCCTGATAGTATTGACTTACCGACACCGCCCATCTCTCCGAATGCTTTGCCGATACCACCGTAGTATCCCTGCATAGGTCCGAAGAACATTGCGTTACCCAACATGTTACGAACATAGAATCCAACAGAGCCTAGTGTCTTAGCCGCCAAAGATAAACCAGTGGCTCGATGTAAGAAACGTAAGGCTGTGTGCGTCAGGTATTCGGTTGGGTTATCTATCTCTTTAGCTGCTGACTCTGCTTTGTTGATGTTAATCAACTGCCTGAAGTCTTTGATTATTTCTGGCTTGGTGTAGTAACCCTTGATCGGATTCCAATCCATCTTGCCTTCATCTGCTTTCAACTTAGACCAGCCGACATACTTCTGTTGATCCAGTGGTAGCTCTAAGTCTTTGGCAATCTCCTCTTCAGATACCAACCAAGGGTTGTCTCCCTTAGTTCCATGTTCAACAACTCGGTTAAAGAATGCTTGGTTAGCCATCACACTCGCTGTGTGAACAACCGTATGGGCTAGGTTATCTATGCCAGCCTTATCTCCATACTCACCTAAGAGTTTACGGAGTGGGGCAGGGACATTTTGTTTGGCGTTTAATTCATTAGCGATTGCCTTGAGCGGACCACCTTTGAACTTACGCTCATTGAACATGATGCTTCTTCCACCGTCAGCAGATTGATAAACTTCAAGCTCCCTACCAACCGCATTCTTTTCGTATGCGTTGAGGAACTCCATCATCATATCCTTGCCCTTTGTTCTGGCACTGGAGTTCTTCTCTTCCAGTTCTAGTTCTACGTTTGCCCTTGCCTCTGATTTAGAAAGACCTTCCTTCGTCATCTTCTCAGCGACATGGAAGTCAATGTATTGCTGCGCGAAATAGTTGATCGCGTCTTGTCTCTCTTGTGCGTAAGTAGGATCTTCAAAGTCTCTGACTTGCGCCATGAAGTCATTGTCCTCGAACATGCGATACCTTCTTGTGATGTAGATACCACCGTTAGCATCGAAGGTAGCTCTGAAATCATCATTGTTAATGAAGCCACTGAACAACTCGTTACCTATATTAGATAACTCGTCAGTGAGTTTACGCATATCAAGAACTAACTTGTGTGCTTCAGGAGAAATAGTAAGTAAGTCTTTCAGGGCTTGGTTCCTGTCAGCGAGAAGAACTTCTCTGTTCTTCTTACGCAAGCTAGTCGCGTTCTTTACTTTGTTCTTCTCCGCGATATCAAGTAAGACTTCCCTTTGCTTAGGAGTCTTTGCTGTTCTGTTAGCGTTAGCTCTTTCTTTATTGAACTGATCTTCTACTTCTTGGAGTTGCTCATCAGTTAATTGAGAACCCATGTTAGATCCAGAAGCTCGTGAGATTAACTCAGGTGGTATATCTATACCTTTCTTGGCCGCTTCCTTTATGACCCTGTCATGTTTCTCTTTAAAATCTTCGACAAGTTTCTTTGCTTCCCTAACAAATGCATCACGCTCTTCTTTGAAGCGCATGATATCTCGGTCAGCGTAGCCTAACATAAGGCGACCGAACATTGAGGAAGGAGACTTGTATGTGCCGACTTCCATAAGTGGAAGCTCAAGCATCTCTATCCAGTTACTGAAGTCTACTGAATTAGCGTCTAGCTCTTTTGGTATGAGCGATCCCGCACCGTAGCGAGACTGTAACCTTGGGGTTACTGGGGCTTCTGGCCCGATCTGTTGAAACCTCTCCCGCCGATCACGAACCCACGCTTGAACATCGGATGTGAATCGGGGACTGGTTTGGAAGATAGTAGCTCCTTCGCTGTCATCCGACCAGTCGTGGTATCCGTATTCTCCGACTGTTGTGAAGTAGGTTTGTTTTGTTTCTTGTCCATATCTTTCAATTATTTTATCGTTGAAGTCTTCGTCTGTCAAGACGGGTAACATATTATTGTAGTCCATCTTATAGTTAACCACAATAACTTCGTTATCAGATATCTGGGTGAAGCCTAAATCTGAGTTTACTGATGACAAGTAGTCTTGTATTTCTTGTAGTTTACTTTCAGTAAGCTCTTCATTGAAAGCCAAGTTAATACCGAATGATTGTTCCCCACCTGCAACCGTATAATCTTTCTTAGCTTTAGCTGCGTAGTCTTCCGCAGCTCCTTGAGAATCAAACTTGCGTATGGTTCTCCCATTTTCATTCACTACTTTGTAGTGTAAATCTTCTTTGGTTGTCTTAATTAGACGAGACCAAGGCACAGCATCTTGTTTGAAGATAAACTGTAGTGCTCTGGAGTAAGCTCTTATAGCGTCATCATCGTATGTGCCTGATGGTTTGTTAGGATAAACTGTAGATATAACATTCGGTGTTACCCCTCCTGCATAACCACCTGCTGAACCAGCAACAGTTGATAAAGATATTCCTAGTTCTCTTGCTAAGAGATCCTCTCCAGTCTCTGGGTCTACAATAAGGCCCATCGCTTTTTGTGTGAATGCCCTCTTCTCATCAAAGGACATTGCAGCTAATTGTTTACCTATGTCTGTAAGAGTAGATGGTATGACTTCCCACGTAGCAGTCATGCCCATTGTGTTGACAAAGTAATCAAAGGAACGTGAGGCTTCTATGAAGTCTACACCTTCTGCGGCCAAAGCATTTTTGGTCCAACGAAGTTGATGCTTACGCTCTGCTTCTTTGGTTGGGAATGATCTGGTCCTCTTGCCTTTTGCGTCTGTCTTGTAAACAAGATCACCTGCTTTAACACTCTGAGCTTCCGTCTTTTTCTTAACATCTTTTTGTTCTGAACGCGCTTTGATAGCCGTCCAAATCATAGCTTGTATCTGATGTGCTTGATATGGGTCAGCCCCTTCTGGAAGGTTTTGATTCAACGCATAAGCTAATCTATTTATCAGCTTTTCAGAAAACCCAAAAGCACCCTGCCCCTTTGCATCTGTTAAACCAATTGTGTCGTAACCCAATGCACGATACACCCACATGTCTACGGTGACAGGTTGTTGTAATTCTTTTAAGAATGCTGGGTCAATCTGCATAGCATCCAGTTGATCAGGTGAAGCTTCAGAAACTATGTGGAACATTAAGTTCTTGTAAAAGTTATCTGTCTTTCTTCCGTCCCAAGGTTGGATGTCATATAAAACTGCCCTCGCTTTATCATCCTGAACGCTAGTCTTTACACCAAAGTCTTCACGACTAACTCCATTCGCATGTTGTTCATACGCTCTGACAGCAAAGTAAGTATTAACTTCAACCCCAGTTTGAGGTGAATAAATTGCTAACAGTGCAATAAACTTTTCTGCTTCAACAACATCGCCTTTAGTTATCTCAAGTATTTTACTGGCTGCATCCTCATACCAATACCTACCAACAGCTCCTTCAATCGTGAGCTTTTTAAGTCTGTTCATTACTTTAGTAACATCCTGACTAGACTTAACTTGAGGAGGTGCCCCTTTAACCTTACCTGCTTTGGTCTTAAATAAGTCTAACTCTTTGGGGTAAGAGTTTACTTTGAAACTCTTCATCGTCAGACCCAAATCAATATCAGACCCTACGCGAGATTGAAGAGATGGCTTGAGCGGAGTCGGGTCGGCTTGCTTCTTGTCGATCAGTTCCTTTATTGTCTTGTGGGCAGGAGGATTTTCTTGTGGATCAACAGCCTTGTATCTTGCACCCTTGACCCAGATCGCGAAGTTTTGAAATGGGTTCGTGCCTCCTGTATCAAGGTTACTAACCATGACCATTTCATCAGCACCAACAAACTTACTCTGTGTGTAGAAGCGAGTTCTACCTGCACTATCCTCAGCTACACGATACATGTAGTTACCCATTGCAGGATTATATGCCAGCGCATCCCACCCCTCCATCATATCTGAAACATCAATATCTTCATTAGCAGATACTAGTTCTCCTGTTGGTCCGCCGATTACATTCTTTGGTCCTTGTGCATAGATAACAGTATCTTTTGGTATCAAAGAGTTAGGCGATTTGTTTTTAAGTTCAGGGTTGGTCAACTTAATATCAGTCATGTTGATTGCTGATGTAACCCCAGTTCTCTTTGCAACAGTATTGATTCTGTCTAAGACATCCTTGAGTTTCATGTTCTCAGACAACTGATATTTGGCGGCAGATTTTTTAGACAAAAAGTTTTTGTAGATAGTTTCGTCTAGGTTTGGAACACCTGCATTCTTCATACGGACGTTGAATGCATTATACTTTGCACCCCCAATCTCTAACGAGAATGGCATCACACCTAAGGGGAAGTTCTGCAAGTCTTCCTCGGACTCTCTGCTTCTTCTGCCAAGAGTTATGTTGGTGTGGGACAACGTAACATTAACAGTCTTGTTAGGATCTTTGGCGTCAGCAAGAATCTCTGCTGGTAGTGCAGTAAAGTTTCCAATGGATTCACCATTCGCTAATTTACCTACAGCACCATGATCGGAAGGAACAGTTCCAGCGTCTGCCCCCCACCTAGATTGTAGTGTGGGTGCGGGTGGAGCTTCTTCATCAATGTCCTCTTCTGGAGGAGTGATAGAGTTATGCATCTCCAACTGCTTGAGCATCTGATTCATTGTTGCCTCTGAGTTCTCGATATCGAAGTGCATACCATTTGGACTAAGCCTGTATGCCATCTCCATCGCACGAACCTCTGTGACAACTCTGTTAACAGCGTCTCTCATTTCAGGAGAAACGTCCTTCAAGTTCCTACGGTATGTTAGTTTGGTAAGAACATTCTTGAAATACTGCTTAACAGTCTGGAGCAAGGATGGGTTCTCCAATAGGAAGTTAACCTGTTCATTGGTCTCCGCACCACGGAGAACTTTCTGAACGTGGATACGCAACTGTTCTTCTGCTAAAATAAATCTTTCGGTCCTGCTTATTTCAGGGTCTTCACTCCTGAATCTAGCTAGTGCCGCTTCCCTTTCTGCCTCTGGATAGTATTGTTCGATGATACTTTGTGCATCAAGATCATTGATACCAGCCATTAGTGCTTCGATTTGATCCTGACTTAACTGGGCAAAGGATGCAACGTGTGCAATCTCTTCATTCAAGATTGCAGCAAGTATGTGCTCTCTCCTAATAGGTCTGCCGTCAACAGCGGCGACTAGTTGATTAACTTTTGCAGCAGCTCTCCGACCGTTGAACACAATTGATTGTGACTCTGCATCCCACTCAGCAATAACATCGGTGGTATTATCCATAACGATGTTGATCTCTGGTGGGACATAGTTGGCAGCGAATGCAAAGTATTCTACCGCAGCATTATCAAGAGCTTCATTAGTATTAATGTCCTCAGCCATTCCAATACTGGTGGCGAGTCTGGACCGTGTGCCCTGTCTCCTTGATAGCTTAGATGCAATCTGACTTGCGAATCCTTCTGCTGTTTCAGGTTCAGAGATTCCTCTCCTTTGAGTCAGGGTTAAGGAATCCTGAAGTGCTTGTTGAAATCTTTTATTGGACCTACTGAATAAATTAGCAATGGCATCAATAATCCTTTGGATAAAGTTTCTCTCTCCTGATGAAGTCCTCATGCTTTTTACAAAGCCTTGGAACTCTGGAGAAGTAAGGAAGGTAGATAAGAAATCATCAATGTTCTTTAATCCATACAACACACTGTCAGGTGCGTTTTCTGAAGCTGCCCTTTTGCGTAGGATCTTGAGCAATGACTCGATCCTATTGATGGCATTGTTCTCACTAGATGTGCGGACCTCAGGTGACTTCGATAATACCCTGTCTGAAAATGCGTGGACTAACTCATGTAGCAATACATCAACTACCCCTCGGTCACTTGCCCTCGCACCGTTGATTACAATGTTAGGGTTACCTTCGTTATCTAAGTAGTATGCTCCCGCATAGTCTGCTGTAGTTGCCTCGAAAGAAAACTTGATACTTCTTATAAACTCTTTGTCGGCAAGAAGAACCTTAGCGATAGTAGATTGAGTTTGGCTTTTGCCACCCACTACTTTTTCCAGTGCTTCGATTACACCTTCAGGGTCGTTACTACTTATTCCTAAAGCTTCTAGTATGGCATCGTTAACACCAGCGTTAACTCTCATAGACCTACCATTCTGTATTCCCCTTTGGAATTTGGCTTCGGCTCCCGCCTTAGCTAAGTCTACGTGGAACGCAAGAACTTGACCATCGGTGACAGTATAATCTGCACCAGCTAAGTCTTGTAAGTCTGCCTTGAGTTGCTGCAAAAACTCAGGGTCTTGATCAATTGGCAACTCTACTTCGGCGTCAGATAAACTAAGAGTCCTTAAAACTTTTCGAACTACATCCCCTTCTGCTTCAAACAAACCATTGTTAAGGTTAGTCTGGAAAGCCTTAGCAGCTTTTGAGCGAGCGTAGTTACCCTTACTCATATACTGCAAAAACTCAGTGAACAACTGAGGTGACCGCAATACGAACGCTCTATTTGTTCCTCTGTGATATTCTGAATTTAGAAGGTTGGCTATTGAGCCTCTTAATTGATTGTTATTATCTAAGGCATCTCCACCTGCTGCCTGAAGATCCTCGATGTAATTAGTAACTTTCCTTGTGGGCAAAGGAGGAAGTGGGTTTGGATCAACTGGAACATAGGTATCTGGTATTGGTGCTACTGTGTCAGAATTAAATTCAGAATCACTAACTAGACTTACTAAACTTCTAGCGGCACGTTTCTTTCTAGCTACTTGTTGGTTAAAGAAATAAGTTGCTGTGGGTTTAGCAACTTCAGCTACTTTGAACGGAGAAGATTCAACCTCAACACCAGAGGAAACCTTTTGAGCATACTCGTAGATAGCAGCTTGCATCTCTACACTTGAAGTTACTAGTGCAGATTGCCTAAATCCTTGCGTTAGCTTTACAAAGTCTGGGCTGTTGACCTCTAGTATTGCTTGTAAAAGTGTCGTGTCTTTAACTCTATCTAGTAGAGTGGTAAGTTTAATCTTACTTTTTGTGTTAAAGGGATTCCTTACTTTGATGTCTTCGCTGATTTGAACATCCCCTTTTAGTTCGTTTAGTTTAGTGGCTGCATCAGCAACCCTTGAGTAATCTTCTTCTAGCGCACCAACTTTATTGAAAGCTGTCTTGGCTGACACCATGCCTCCTGATTCCCGAACCATGATGTCGGTAACAAAAGTCTGCCCACCTCTACGCTCGGTTTCGAACGCTGGGTTTATTTTACCTCCGTCTACTACATCCTGAGGAATAGGTATTTGTATATTACTCTCCAGCAAAGTGAGCATGGTGATAGGGTTGTTATCAAACACACCCATCCCAGATGAAGATATACGCACCTTACCTTTAGCCCCATAGATTGAAGGAAGTGTAGCTGCTACGTCATCAAACTCTTTTATGACAGGATACTCTTTTTCAATCTTTTGCCTCAACTCTTTAGTAAGAGTTCTTAGGGAAGCTTTATCTAGATTATCTGTAGCGATACCAAGTCTTTCTAACTGATCAATGGTGAGTGTGTGCGGGAACCCAGCCTTAACTAAATCCTCAATAGACTTAATATCTTCTTCGCTTGATCCTTTTTTATCAGACGCTGCTTGTTCATTTTGTTTTTCCTTAAATCTTTTCGAGGCTTCAGCTCGCATGAACTTTGCATCTTGGGGGCTTAGGGCTTTACCATTTGCTACAGCATCATCTAAAGCTTTCCTCAATCTGTCCGCAGAGACACCCTCTTTACCTTGAAGCTCCCGCTCCATCTTCCGATACAATTGTTCTTTGTATCGAATGTCATCCAGAATGAGTGAGTGCTCCTCCTCTAATTCTAGTTGTGTGTTCTTAGCTGCGTGTTGTGACGAAAGATAAACTGCCGCTGAAGTTGAACCTCCTTCTGCTTGTTGAGCTACTTCAATTGCTGGGTTGCTGGCAGCGTCAGGATCAACTTGTGTGCTTTGCAAATCGTCCGCAGTAATTTTCTGCATCTCTTTTCTTACAGCTTCAGGAGTAACTAAGGTTGCTAACTCTGCATTGATCTCATCCATCTCCGCATCACTAAGCTCGTCACCTTCTTCTTCAATAATCGAATCGATCTCGTCCTCTACTTCTTCAACCGCACTACGAGTAGGCTCTAGTGTTGCAGTTTTTTCAGGACGCTCTGCTCTTTTGTATTGGCGGATCAATCGTTCTGCCTCCTGTGCCGTGGCTGGTGAACCAGCTTCCCTTAGTTTTTCTCCCAGACCCTGTGCTTCTACCTCACGCTCATACTCTTTGAATACATCACGCTCTACTCTTGCGGCAGCAGCCCTATCTAAAAATCTTTTGGGGGCAATATTTTTTGCAGTCTTGCTAACAAGATTACCACTCCCACCTAAAGCAGCACCTAGAACAAACCCATGCCATGCTTGAGACATACGATCAAACAAGGATGTCTCTTGGTTTGTGAAAGCGTCTACAGTTAACGTGTTGATAAACTCGTCAACACCTTCTTCAATACCCTCATCAAGAGCCGACCTAAGAAATCCTTTAGGTGCTTCTAATCGATGAACTTTCTTCACCTTAGTTATGGCGGCATTCATTATCTTCTGGAACGTAGCATCGCCAAGATTTCTCCCCATTACATTAGAAGTAATCTGTTTCATCTGGCGGAAACTCATGCCCCGCATGAATGCTTCTTCAAGACCACCCCTACCAATCATACCAAAACCAGCAGTCAGTAATCCAGTTATTGTGCCTTGAGTTATGGCACCACCAATTGCTGCGTCATGTGCTTCTTCTTTTACTCTCTCAAGACTCCAACCTTCTTCCCAACCTTCTTCAGTTTTGTGTTTCAGAGTTAGATCATCTTCAACTGTCTGAAAGATAACTCCGTAAGTATTAGAACCAGATCTTGTTGCAGCAGGAATAAATGATGCGGCACCAATATTTAATCTCTTAGCTAGTTTACTGTTATAAGCTTTAACAGCGGTAAAGGTAGCATCCCTACTAGCTCCCTTCATTGCCGTCGATTTAAGTAATCTTTCGGCGGCTTCCTCTGCTGTCTCCTTACCTACGGTGGCAAGTGCTTGTCTAGCCGTTGACATTATTAAAGATCTGGCAGCAGCAGTTCCAGATGATTTAGCTGTGATGTAAGCGGCACCTCCCCATGCTCCTACTTTTGCAGTTCCCGCTGTTAACAATGCAGTTAACGCAGCGTCAGTCATCATAGGGGCAATAGCCTCCATGAAATCTTGTCCTGCTCCCATCTCCATACCGAAGATTTGTGCTACGGCGCGGTCATGTGCATTATTTTCTGATATTCTTTTTAATCCTTCTTGTCCCCATTGTTCAGAACCTAACCCAGCAGCAGCAAGACCATAACCAATACTTTGAAAACCTTCTATTATACTACTACCCACCCCGCTGAAACGATGGGCAATTTTCCCGAAGTCGTGTGTCTTTCTAAAACCCTCTATGATTTGGGAATTAGTTAAGCCTTTTTGTTTACCTTCGATAATTGCTTTTTGATACTCTTCAGAAGTAGATTCTTCTTTTAAAAGTATCTCAGACATACGGTCATAATCTCTTATGACTGCCAACTCTCTTTCTTTTTCTGCTATTGCTGCTGCTCTGCCTGTCACCCCAGCTTGGCTTAAAGCTTTGCTAAATTCTGTAGGGGATAAAATAAGATCCGCTGCTACAAGAGTCCCGCTATATCTGGTCCTGTGGACGTTCTTGTCTTGCTCATCCTCGTTATCTGTATACTTAGTAAACGGATTTACATTTTCTTTAGCATCTCCTCCGAAGGCATACTTAATGGTAACATCGTTGATAACGTCATCTATAACGTCAGAGGAATAATCTGTTTTGCTTTGAATAAAAGCTCGTAACCTTTGTTTATTCTCCTCTGTTTCGTCATCATATTTCTCACGAAGTTTATCCAAGACGATTGCCTTCTGCCCCTCCTTTTTCTTTTCGCCGCTACTAAAGAAAGTAGTTACTCCCCGCAACAGGTCTTGCAAACCATCACTTGCCCAGTAGTTGAACTTGTCTCCCCAGTCCCATGTTTTATCGTCCGCGTATTCTTTAGCTAAAGCATATAGTGAAGCTTTAACACTCAAGTCCTCTGAGTTAGCCAATAGTTCTCTAACCTCAAAGTCAGCCATTTGTCTTTTCTGGACTTCATATCTCATCAGTCCATTATTCTCAGGCATAACTTCCCTCTTAAAACGAAGGTCAAATAAGTTGGATGCACTGACGCCATACTGAGATGTCTTCTTCAGAACATCTGCTTCGGTCATATTCTCAGGAATCTGACCCCCTAAAAATATTTCGTTACCTTCTTCGTCTTCAATGACGGCGGCTAGTATTTCTCCTGACTTGTATAGAGAAGTATATTTTTCCCTGTTTGCTTCGCGAACAATCTCACCGACAGTTGCTACATCTCCTTGTTGGCCCAGCTCTTTTTCTTTTTGAAAGCGAGTTAGAATTTGTTTTTGCCTATCATCAAGGAACTCATCGTTGATGGGGTCTCCATCAAGCAGAGTGTTTACAGATGTTAATAGGTCAGGCTTACGAAAAGATTTAAGTTGTTGATTAATCTGATCAACATTTTCTTGAGTTACCAGTTGGTTAGCCTGAAGACCTTTACTTAAATTAGTCTGGAGCTGGCTCTCAACTACTTCGTCATATCTCCCTGCTTCAAGATATTCATTTCGTAGATGCTCTGTATACCTGCCTAGACTTTCAACTTTATCTTCGTATGGGTTATTAGCTCTCCATTCGCTAAACGAAGTTTCTACAAAATTATTTTTTATTGGGTTGCTTGGATCTGACATAGCAGTAGCAGGTATGTTGTTTAGTTATATCTATATATTAATCAATTGGGTCAGTCATGTCTCCTCCCGCGCCATCTGGGTCATCGGCTCGTGTTCTGGTTTTCGACTGTAATCTCAGCTTGTTCCTTTCCTGAAGGATATATTTTTGAGCAGCTTGAACTGTGTTGATTCCCTCTGGCAACCCTATTCCTTCTAGTTGTCCAGACTCATACTTTGTCTTTGTTTCAGCAAATTGCTCTGCATCCTCGTCCATGCCCTGCGCTGGCATTCCCTCTGCAACAGACTTTACATACGCAGCAAGATCATCAAGCCCTGATAAGTCCTCGGTTAGTTGTCTTCGCACTGTCGCATCAAAATCTGCGTCAGCTTTTGCTCCAGCAGCAGCAGTTGCTGCGTCACTTCTAGCTTTGTTCTTATCGAAGATAGACTTGTTCATCCTCTCTAGGATTCTTTCTCTATCTGTGACGATGCCATCTGCGTTTACTTCTTCAGAGAACTGTTCAGGAGTCATAGCTCCTGTCTGAGCTACTTGGAATAATGTTCCGCTTTGTTTATCAGCAGCGTCTGTTTGTGCAGCTTGAGACTTGAGTGATTCTCCTGCCGATCTCAACATGATGCCAGCAGATGGAATTTTGCTAATCAATTGTGCATTTTGGATTCCGTATGTAGCTACTGCTTGTTGTTTCTCAAAGACAGATTTAGTGTTGTCGTTAACTATATTATTAAGATCTCTAGTAACAACTTCAGCTTTGTCAGCAAAATCAATTTGTTCTTGAGCCTTTCTCTTACGCTCTTCAAATTCAAACAAACTACTTTGATATGCTAAGTCTGCGTTCCTTTCTTGCAAAAGCTGTGAGCGCAACTTCATTTGCATTTGAAGTTGGGGTGCCATGCGTTGATCTTCAAGAGCACCAATAAACGAAGTCTCCTCTCTCGTAAGATTAAAATTGTTTCTGAGCGGAGCTATATCACGCTCAAAGAAATTATCGGGGGGCATGTTATCTTGTTCAGCCATTATATTACTACGTTAGGCATAAACTTAGGGTCTTCTTTAAGACGCTGTTCCATTCTATCTACAAGAAGCTGCTGCAACCTAGCGTTGTTTTGTCTTGTTCTTTCCACTCTGTCCATAGCTTGCCCTCTTGCTGCTAAGAATCCTTGAGTTGCTACAGCAGGTGCTTCACTGTCCATTGACCTTGCCCAGTCTGATGCTGCTTGATTAGCCGCATCTACAAAACCCATCTTCCTGAGCCTCCTTGCTTTTCTCAAACCACCCATACGAGAATATAATTTTCTCCTGCGATTTAATCCCCCACCTTTTGTGTTCCTTTCATAGAAAGCATCATATGCTCTTTGTGAAGTTTTGTTCGCTTTGGTCAACTGTCTTTCAAATGCTTCGGGTTTAACCATCAGCTCGTTCAAAGCAATATCTTTTATCTCCGCAATCCGATCATCTCTTCCCTGTTCTTTAGTTAGGTCAACAGCTTTGGTCAACCTGTCCATCAAATCCCTACGCTCCTGTTTCATAGAGCCATCCCGCATTGCGTTATACCTAGCGGTTTCTAATCGCTCCCGCTCTTCTCTCACTCTTGGGTCAGATTGAGCAAAGGAAGTTGGTTGTTTTGTTGATGCTCCTGAGCCTGTGCTTCCTCCTGCGCCTGAAGTAATAGGGTTATTTTTTTTACTAGCTGTGCCAATAAGACGTAGTTTTGGATCGATTGGCTCGCCATCTTCATCAACCTCAGTGCGCATAACCCCCTGCGCATTTTTCAAAGCTTCTTCCTCTTCTTTTTCTTTCTTAGAATAATGGCTCGGCATAACCTAAATTATAGTATTTAAAGTAACAAAAGTCAATCGACTAGGGTAGTGTCAGCATTCTGTAGCGCACCAGATAGATACTTCATACTCCTTCTTGGCCTGTTTAAAGCAGGATCTCCTTCTTTTGGTGGGTCAACCGCAACTAAACCTAAGCGTTGACGGGCACAATCTAAGGCTAGAAATGCTGCATCTGCAAGGTCGGGGCTGCGTCCAAAGCGAGCTTTGAACTCTGGCTTTGATTCGATCTTCATGCGTAGAGTCGATCCTTTTACATGGTCATAGTTTCTTCCAGTTATTTCTTGGGCTAAATCAGAGGTCACTCCAAAGACTTGACGAGTTCTCATTAGCTCTTTGCCCACAAACCAAAGCTCAGAAACCCTATTTACATAGAGTTCAGTGCCTACCAACTTGCTGTTTGCACTTACTCTTTTGTCACTTGCCTTACCACCAAATGATATCCGCATGAATCTATTGGACCATTCTCCTGCCAACACATCGCAGAACGGAGCACCAGCTCCAGTGGCATCAACGCTTACATTTTCTGGGGGAATATTTAGCTTCTCGCAATGCTCCCGAATCTGTCGGACAATCTGATATGTTCTCGGAACTGCTTTATTTGTAGCGTCATCGTTTAAATGGATGGCTTTGCCAAACTCAATAACGTATTGACCAGACTGGTCATACCCACATTTAGCTGTATAAAGTATAGTCCTGTCTCCCCCGTTAGTGAAGGCAGGGTCAATGCCACATAGATTTACAGGGGTGCTTTGCCACTGAACAGAGTTCATTGCTTTGCTCGTAGTGATCTCATTCTCTGTGTATATGCCTGTGGTTTCATCACTATCAAAGAAGACTGCCCGAACCATTCGCATATACCCCCTGCTCTCAACCCCTAGTAGAGCTTTGTCCTCTGCTAGTTTTTCTTCTGTTGGTAGCCAAGGGTATATTGTTTCTCCCGCCATAATGTTGGGAGATCTCTCGCCATCTAATCGCAGATACTTGCCCTTCCATTTTGTGTCCCACTCATCAGCAGTATTTGTGTCAACACTATCCCAACCATCGACAGGAGTTGACCACACCCCAAAAGCATCGAAGCGACTATTAGGGTTGGACATACCAATCATTTGAAATGAAGGGTTCTTACTCAAGTTTGTAAGACCTGCGTTAAGGATAGCTTCAGAAAGTTCTGAAAGCTCGTCGCCAATAAGTATCACACGTTTCTGCTTGATACCGATGAACTTACCAACAGCTTCTTTAGTTTTACTTTTTTCTGCTGAGATCAACGAGAGACCTGCTCGCTCAATCAAAACATCTTTCTCATTTATGTAAGCAGCGTTGCCAATTGAATCCCGAATCTTGATTGGTGCATCATCAATCACGGATAGGAGAGACATAACACTACCCCAGATACGTTTACGAGCTTCACGCAAAGTAGTAGAGGTCATCAAAACAAGAGTATCTTGTGGTTGACACAACCAGTTAACAATACCCCACGCAGCCATAGTATGGGACTTACCAGAGGAAGCACTCCCCCCTATAGCTAAATATTTATTCTCCAGAGCAGCGCGAATCATCATCTCTGCCCAAGGATGACGAACCATTAATTTTTCTGGGAGATCTTCGTTATTCCAGAGTTCGTCACATATTCTCCAGAAGTAATATTCACGAGCAATAACCTCCTCGTGTTTAGCGAAACCATATAAAAGTGCAGTTAATAAACTCGTAGGGGGTAGTTGAAAACCACCCACATCCATCCGTTTAGTTTTCGGATCGATTTTGGGTTCTAGTAACTGCTTGCTCCTCTCAGCTATTAAAGCCATATTTTAATAACAATAAAGCATTTAACATGGGTATCAATCCGAAAGAAGAAATCCAACAACGAGCAGTTGATATGTATCACGCCGATTGGAAAACGTCAGCCATTGCAAAAGAACTTGGTGTTCATGCAGGAACAGTGAGGCGTTGGTTTAAAAAAAGGGGAATCCCAGCTAGAAAAAATGGAGTCGATGTGTCGAAAAACGAAGAAGAAATCGACATGACTGTAGAATCTGTCGATGGGGTAGACCTAGATAAGCTCACAGATGAAGCAGCAAAATTAGCTAGGCACGATGCAAGAATCAAAGAGGAGCAGGATATTCTCAATATTGCTGAAAGTCAGGCGAGTCCTGCCGATCAATATCAAAACTACATAGCTCAAGCAGCTATTAGACTAGCGCGGGATAGTATGAAAAACATTAGTGGTCCTAGAAATGTAAAAGAACTTTCAGAGTTAGATCAACTTATCCGCAGAAATTTAGGGCTTAATTCTAAGTCTGGAGGTGGGTCCGCAAACAAAATGCAAATAGATATCTCTATCTTAAATAACAAGAAAGCAGATAGGGGGAACGGAACTGTAATCGACATCGAACCCAATGATTAACAACTTTGATAACTTCTCTTGGGACTACAACCCAGAACAAGACCCTTACGTCAAAAGGTCTAATTACATTGGGCACGAAGATCCTAGAGAAGTGAGGTATGAAGAAGTAATTTTCTTTAACCAACTTGAACGCGCTTTAATTGGAGTTGTAGATAAACCTAATGAACCTCCAGTTGCTTGTTACAGCAGCGCAAAGTCTTTACAGATTTTACAAGAGGAACATGGGTTGTGTGCTGAGGACGCTCGCCTAGCATTAGAACAATTAATGGATACTGACTTTGGTCCTCAAGCCCCACAATTTATTGACACTAGTATTGTTGAAAAGAAATGAAGCTCTTTAAAAACAAGGAACTTGTCCACGATCCAAAAGTTATCATCCGCAATAAAGATGATAAAGATGTGTCGTTTGTGATAAAGCAACTTGAAGGAGCTTTTTACAGAGTGATCCCTAACAACGCTAGAGAGATAGCTTTCTTGCAGGGGTTAAAGAAAAACATTTTTGTATACACACCAGCTTCTGGTGATGGTCTAATAGTAACACTTAATTTATTTTGATCGTCGGTATTGATAACGGTTTAGATGGTGGGCTTTGTGCAATAGCTAGGTTTGATGGAAGCCTCATTGATAAAATAGCTATGCCCACTAAGTGGGTTTGCAAGAAACGTGAAGTAGACACTATCAAAATTAAAAACTGGTTATTGGATTTCAATACACCATTTGTGCTGGCAATTGAAGAACCACTACCCCATGCAAAAAGTTCACAAGCCGTTCGTTCAATGGCGTTGAGCTTTGGTAAGATAATAGGGATGGCTGAGACAAATGAATACGAAGTGTTCAGAGTGTCTGTCCACAAGTGGCAAAAGATAATGTTAGGTTTTAGACCGAAGGGGACCACCAAACAAACAGCGTTAGCTAGGGCAGAACACATTGCCCCAGAAGAAAACTGGCTGAAAAATAAGAGGTGCCGCAAACCCCATGACGGAATGGTGGATGCGTTTTTAATCGCCCGTTATTTATGGGGATTAGAAAAACTTGAAAAATCTCTTTGACGGTATCGGCAGGGTGTGAGAATGTGGGCGCATGAATTTACCCGCCCACTCTGAAAGAGGACACGCAGAGTTCTCCCCAAGTAGCTTAAAATATTGTGCTGGCTGCGCTGGGTATAAGGGCAGAGAAGGGACTAATGCTGCCGCTGAGATGGGGACTAGAATCCATGAGGCTATTGAAATTAATGATTCCTCAAATCTTCAGTCGGAAGAAGAGATTTCTATATTCAATGAGATCATAGCAGATCAAAAAGAATATCTGATGAATTATGCGGACAAAGAACTTACTGAGTCCCATGCTGAAATTGTTCTTGATGTTGAATTACGCGGCACATCTACATATGGGACATGTGATTTTCTTAACGTGTATGGGGGCACGGAGGGGGTGTTGATCGATTACAAGACGGGTATCAGCAAGATCGACACCCCCGATAAGAACTGGCAAGCCAAAGCTTACACTGTTGGGTGCTTCCAAAGATTCCCAAAATTAGACTCAATAGAGTTTGTATTCTTTATACCACAGAGAAATGAGATTTTATCTCATAGGTTTTATCGCCATGATTTAGATGAACTCGTTGACGAATTATCTGCGGTCATTTTACAAGCAGAAAAAGTCAGACCAAAATGGGAGAAAGGAACACCCGATCTATCTGAGCTAACGCCAACAGTTAATTGTAGGTTCTGCCAGTTTGAAGACGTTTGTCCCGCACTTGGCGGTCTTGTTGTTGAGGTAGCGAAAAAGATAAACCCACAGTTACCTGACGTAGACCTTGACTCAACAGAAGACCCAGAAGTCTTAGAGCAACTGTGGGCAATCGCTAAGATTGTAACTAACTGGGCAGATGGATTTAAGAAACGAGCCGTATCCCTTGCAGAAGAAGGGTTAGAGTTTCCAAACTTACGCCTCAAGAAAATGGCTGGGCGTAGAAATGTTACTGACAACAAGACCTTTTTAAGCATTGCTGAAAAATATGGTGTTGACACTGAAACCATCCTAAGCCATGTAAGCTTCCCTCTTGCGAAAATTGCCAAGGCTGTTGGTGACACAGCAGACAAAGGCGGCAAGAAACAACTCGCTAATGAGTTTTTAGATTCCTGTGAAGAATCAGGGATCATTGAACATTCACCCCAACGACGAACACTGTCGTAGGGAAAACAAGAAACAAGAAACAAGAAACATAGATGAGTGAAAAAACTGAGCTTACCAAAGCTCCTACAAGCAGTCTAACTACTTCCGCTATTTCGGACACGTTAGATCAAAATGACATTGAAATCCCAAGAGTAAATGTCGTTCAAAAAACCAGTGACATTACTGGTCCTGATGGAAACCCAGCACCTTACGGTTCTCTGGTATTAGACAAACGTATTATTCTTGCAGAGCCAGAACAGGCTATTCAAGTAGTTCCACTAAGCGCAATCAAAGCGTGGCGTGAGGACGTTCCGTTTGACTCAGATGATATCCCAAGGATTGCTAATTCATCAGAGGAGAAACACCAGCTCGGCTTAGATTCAGAGTATCCTATCCTTGAGTTTGCAGAGATTACTTTGCTTTTTAAAGGTGATGATCCTGAGTCATTCCCATTCCCACTTGGGAAAGGTAACTATGCATTGGGTAGAATTAATGTCGCTAAGGATGCCTACAGGCAAACCTTTAAGCGTCTTGCTACCTTTGCTGTCTTCAACAAAACAACTCCAATTCATCAAAGGCTTTGGAACTTCCAGTCAACTGCGATTACTCGTGGTAAGTATAGCTGGTTTGCTCCTTCGCTTACGATTACAAACGAGGAACCTAGTAAAGAGGTTGCTGAATTTATTGGGGGGTATTTAGGATAATGTCTGAAGAACCAAGCAGATCAGAAATACTCCAAGCAGAAGTTGTTAAGTTGACAGAAATAATAAGCAAAATCGAAGAAGCTCTTGTGGTAACGTCCGCAGATCTTAAAGCGACAAAGCTTATTAAAGAAAGTCTTGAGGATACAATTAAGGGACTCCCTGAACAGAAGGAAATTATTATGCCTTTTGATGGAGTAGTTCAACCTGAATGATTCCGACAAGGAAAAGGTAATGCGGCGGCACAGGGTATCTTGCTGGTATTTTTCATCACCTTAGAGGTAATCGCATAAAAGCCTCACCTTACCCCGTCCCCTTTGGAGGGGGGACGGGGTATTAATTTAAAGTATTATGGACAGATATATTTACGCAGTAGACTTCGAAACTTACTACGACAAGGAATGTAGTATTAAAACTTTGGGGACACTTGGTTACTTTAGCCACCCTCAATTTGACGCTTACATGGTTTCAGTGGTGGGGAACGATGGGACAAAGTTTGTAGGCCACCCCAAAGATTTTGATTGGTCAAAACTTAATGACCATATTGTGCTGTCCCACAACGCAAGCTTTGACGAAACCTTATATTACTATGGGGTAGAACAAGAATGGTGGTCTTCTTGTGAACCATACGAGTGGCATTGCACAGCGGACTTAGCTGCTTTCTGCAAACTCCCAAGATCTCTTAAAGGATCTACAGCAGAGTTGTTTGATCTCACAGTTGATAAATCAACACGAGACAACATGTCGGGCAAGAGATGGGAGGAAATGACTAAAGAGTTTCAAGACGAAGTTATTGAATATGCTCTTAAAGATAGTGAACTTTGTCTGCGCCTATGGGATACCTTGAGTGATAAATGGCCTGAGTTCGAAAGAAACATCAGCCGATTAAATAGAAAGATTGTGCAGCAGGGTATCCCGATTGATGAGAATTTACTTAAAGAGCAACTAGAAATAATTAAGACAAAGTTGTTTGAGGCTGAGGAAAATATTCCTTGGTTGGGGGATAAACCCCTACTGAGTAGGGCTGCTTTCGACGAGCAATGTTTATTGGTAGGTATTGAACCCCCAGTTAGTTTGGCAGAGACAGACGCAGAATCTCAAGAATGGATTGAATACCACAGTGAAGAACATAAGTGGATTAGTGCTGTAAAAGATTGGAGAAGAATAAACTCTATTAAGAAAAAGCTAGAGAGCTTTGATTATGCTACCATGCCTGACGGTAGGTATTATGGAGGGTGTATGTATTTTGGTGCCCATACAGGTAGGTTTAGTGGGTCTGGAGGTAACTTAAATCTACAAAACTTACCTAGAGACGAGATGTTTGGGGTGAACCTTAGGCATCTAATATCACCGAAGTCTGACAAAAGATTAATCGCAGTAGACCTTTCTCAGATTGAAGTTCGGACATTATGCTGGTTAGCTAAGGATTCCGAAATGTTGAAAGAGATTAAGCAGACAGATGATATCTACGAAGCTTTTGCAATTAGGTTTGGCATGTGGAACGCAGAGAATGGTTCTATTAAACAAGACCCGAAGCTTAGACATGCGGTGAAGGGCATGGTCCTTGGGTGTGGGTATGGTGCTGGAGCTGCTAGGTTCGCATCAATGTCTGGTATCTCTGAGGAGGAGGCGGGTAAACGGGTTAGAAAATATAGGATGAAGATGAAGAGAGTTAAAGATCTTTGGGGTGAATACACAGGTGATATTGAGGGTTCTCATATAGCGAAAGCTGAGTTCACCGTAGATTTACCAAGTGGGCGTGTTCTTAATTATGGTAGATTAAAAACTATGGCTGAGGGTGGGCGTAACCATTACCTAACTAAAGTCCCAAGACATGGTAAGAATGTAACTGTTCGTTTGTGGGGAGGACTTGTGGCTGAGAACGCTAGTCAGGCACTGGCGAGGGACATTTTTTCTGACATGCTTCTTCGTGTTGAAGCAGAAGGGCATAAGATAATTATGCACGTTCACGATGAAATGGTTATCGAAGCAGATGAAAGTAAAGCTGAGGATACTCTTAAAGAGATTATCGATATTATGAGTAAGCCCCCTGAATGGATTCCCGATATACCTGTCGATGCGGAAGGATCAATACTAACAAAATATGAAAAATGAAATACAGATACCTTAAAAACCTTAGAGCTAAAAAATGCACTCCATGTGATGACATGTCTAAAGTGGTCTCACAGAGACCTACGTTTCAATCTAAAGCAGCTTACAGAGAGTGGTGTGGGAAGAAGAATACTGACCACTGCTTCTTTAGTATGTGTGCTGGACTTAATGCTGGTGCGCGTATCGAAGGAGAAAACAAAGTAGTTAAAGTTTATGGAGTCGCGGCTGACTACGATGCTCCAGTTGACTGGGCAAACATAGATAATGTGATAGCCGCTAAATGTGTGGGCTGTATGCCTACGTGGAGAGCAAAGACATATAGTGGATATATCCGTGTTGTCTTTGAGTTTGAGGAAGTGTGTTCAGTCCCTCACTTTATATACAAAGCTTTTATGTCAGAGCTGAAGAAGCTTATTAAGTTCCACGCTATACAAGCAGGGTATGACAGTAAATCAGAAGAGCCTTCACAATATTTTGAGTTAGGGACAGATTGGGTGAACCTTGGGGGCAAAGTCCCTACTGCTACAGTTCAGACAGCCCTCCTTAAAGCAGCTCAAAACAACCCACCAGAATCAAAAGAGACTTCAATACCAATCGAAGAAGTAGCTGCTGAAGTTGAGAAGCGATTCCCAAACAGGTGGATAGGAGACTTTGAAGTAGGCTCAAGAGGACCATTGTTCTGGATTGATGACGGTATTGATCGGGAAGGCTGTCAGGTTTTTGAGGATGGTATGATTGTATATTCAGACAGAGACCAACCTTGGAAAACTTGGAAAGATATCTTTGGTAAGTCTTTTGTTAAGGATTATGAGCAAAAGAAGATGGGTGGGTTGCTGGATGAGTATTGGTTTAACGGTAGGCAATTCTTTAAACTTCTTCATGGGGCTGCGCAGGTGATACCTAGAGATCAGCTTGTTCTTGAGTTGCGCCAAAGAGGATTCAAACCACGCGCTAAGAAAGGTGATAACCTTTCAGAAGTAGAGAGTGCTATTTTAGTTATTAGTAATCAGAATAGGATTAATGAGATAGCCCCTGTTGTATTTAGAAGGGACCAGAGAGTTGTTCCATTCAACGGCCTGAGGATTTTAAACAGCTCCAACATCGACCCAATACACCCAGCAGAAAGTGGGGATGTGAGCGAATGGCCTTGGCTCTATAAATTCTTTGACCAGTTCTTTGTGGATTCTACTCCTATAAGAACTAAGAATTATTTCTTTGCATGGATGAAGAGATTCCACAATGGCGTAATCAACAACAAAGAAGATCAAGGACAAGCATGTATATTTGTTGGCCCAGCCAAGATGGGTAAAACACTTATGTCGAATAAGATTATAGCCGCAGCCGTTGGTGGGTATGCTGATGCTAGTGATTATCTTTCAGGGGGGACTAAGTTCAATAAAGACTTAGGTAGGGCAGCTTGTTGGGTTATTGATGATACCGTAAGCGCAGCTTCATTCCAAGATCAGAGAAGGGCTACAGAACTTATTAAAAGAGGAGTGGCTAATCCAAGGATCGAATTTATGGCTAAGTATGCAGACGCAGTTACTCTTCCGTGGGCAGGTAGAATTATCGTAAGTCTTAATGATGACGCGAACAGCATGAGCGTTATACCAACTCTTGATTCTAGCAATAAGGACAAGCTTATGGCCTTCAAGATAAACCCTAAACCTTTTAAGTTCCCACCGAAAGAACAGCTAGAGGCAATCATTGCACAAGAGCTACCTCATTTTTTGAAATGGTTGGCGGACTGGAACCCACCTGCTGAGGTATTAGATGATGACAGGTTTGGAGTTAAGAGCTTTATCGATGAGAGTATTGCTTATGCTGCTTATGATAACTCAAGTAGATCTCAAGTGGCAGAACTAGTAGACTTCTTTGCGAAAGCTTGCAGAGAGAATAATGACAAGATGACAGAGTGGCGGGGGACTATAACAGAATTTCAAGTAGCTATACACACCTACAACAATGGTAGGGCATTGGGAGCTTCAAACAAACTTGAGTTTGTGAGGAACGGGCTATCTCATTTAGAGGATGGCGGTAAATCTAATGACAAGATACGACCTATCAAATCAGTAGGTAAGGGGAGTGGTAAAGTTTGGACAATAGATGTTACTGAAAAATTTGATATAGACTTCGAAGAAACTATAGAGAGTTCGCAGGGCGCAGTGCTTCAATAGGTAGGTGATATCCATCTACCTTGTAGGTAAACCCCCAGTCATCTGGCTCACCTCGTTTCTTATATTCACCTGACTTTTGAATCTTGTGTCCTGTAGCCCAGCCTAACATCCAAGCTCTTGTGAAATCTTTACGGACTCTTACAAAGTAGTAAGCATTAGCTGGTAGCTTTTTTCCTTCAGCACAATTCACTGAAGCAGTGTAATGGGGTTGTGGCTTTCCAGCACAGCTCTTTGCTTTTACATCTATCTTACGTTTACCAAGCTCGTAGTCGTGGGTGTATATTTTGTCGCCCACATAAACAGCTTCAGGATAAAGTTTTTCAAATGCAACCTCCCCTAAAAACCCTGTCATCCTTCCTGCGCCTCTTGTAAATGAGTTGGGTAGCACCCCTAAATTTTCGCTTCGCTCAAACGCTTCCTTTATATTGTCGCTGTTAGGCGTAAATAGGAGCATCCCCTTAGTTCTAGTGAACTGAGGAGGGAGCTTTTTGCGTTTCATCCACTACTAATTCGTTTACTTATCCTGTCCCAAGCTGGGAAAAATACTTCATCCATGCATCGGACTACAGCTTCCTGCTCAAAAGTTTCACAGAAACCTACTCCTGATATACACAAAGAAGCTTCCATTAACTCGTGTCTCAAGGTTAACAATAACTGGGGGTCTTTTAGATCTTTAGATAGAATGATTACTTTGCGGTCGTGGCTGTAATATCCAAACAAACCATCATCACTCAGATCCTCTTTTAAAATCCGAACAGTCTGTCCCGCAACTCGTATGGTCTTTGGTATCCTCATTAAGCATAGAAGTTGTTTATTCCTTCTGCATATACTTTAGCTAATCTACCTATGTTTGATCTAATCAAGTCTACGTCCCCTGCATTTGACCCGAAGAACGGTTCAGCAATACAAGCGTAACAAGGGGTCTTGCGAAGAAACAATGCACCACGCTGACCTCTACCGCGTGGTTTAACACCACGAGATCTAAGCTCAGGATATTCTTGATCCATTGCTTCTTTAAGTTTAGTAGCTAATCTCCTACCGCCCCTACTAGTTTCCCAGTGGAGCCACTCATGTCCTGTGGCTTTAGGTCCAGCAGCGTTGAAGTGGAACTCAATACAAGCATCCACATTATCTTCCCTCATCTTGCGAGACACATAGTTCATAGCACCTACATAACTGACGGCGTTGTAGTCATCATATATTTTGTAGGGGACTTTCAAGTGAGGTGTGATTAAGGGGATCAACTCTGAATTAAACTTATGTTCACTCACACTATTTTTGCCAATAGTGTAAGCCCCACTATCTCCTTGTCTGGAATGTCCTATAGCTAGTCCTATCATTTCTTATACTTAAAAATCAAACGGTAGAGTGATACAGCCGCTACTGCGATACCCAGTATAAGTGATATCACTCGCAGCCAATATTCTATTTGCTCCTGCATCGAAGCAGCTATTGCAATCGTAGGTGTTAAAGTCCCCAAAAGGGTATCAATTAATTTTGAGGAGTTCATTTATTTCCAATTGTAACCGCCCTTAGGTATGAATAATTGCTATGGAATTTGTGGTCCTTTCTTCCTTGAAGGACTCCTTCAACAAACTCATATTGTTTACCTTCAATCAGAGTTACTGTCGGCGGATCGTATAGTGCGCTGTCGTTCACGACTGAGTCGTTTGCCCAATCTTTCAATGCGCAACTTTGCAGAAGGAGTGCCACTACGGGCAAGCTCATCAATCTCATCTTCGATCTCATCTATGTAACGTCTGTTTTTTAAATTTATATAGGCTATAAAAGCCTCTAATGCGGATGTTATTAAACGCAACATGCGTCTATTATTTGTCTTTTGCTTTGCCTACGTTAAGGGCTAACCACTCAACAATGACATATGCTTTACGAACAATGCTGTCATCTTTAGGGGTTGGCGTTAGGGCGCAAATGGCTGAAGCTGCTGCAACAATTGCAGTAAGGACTCCAATAATTCCATCTTTGTTTTCGTTGAAGTAGTTTAATATATCACTCATAATTTATAGTATGTTAGGGACGCGACTGTTTGAACCTGACGGATCAAAAATAATTGTTGGTTTTGCAGCACCCCTGTAAGCGTCCAGTTCTTCATCGAGGAGTTGTTTGCAAATAGCCCAATGGTAATTGGCTCTTTCAATATCTGCGTTGTCTTCTGCTACAGTCCCAAGCAAACCGTGTTTAATTGCATTTAAGTTGCTTGGATAAACAGGATCGTAGCTATTGATTAGTGTTTTGAACTTCCTCTTTACGAGGAGTCTCATTGTTTTTGTAACCGTTAGAGATACGTTATTGTTCAGTCTATACCTCCTAAATCGGCTTACTTTGTTAGATTCTTGAACGTCTGCAAGATGCAACCTATCAGTAGCATCTGCATTGTTTACCGCAGTAACTCTTACAGGGGCTGATAGACTGCTATCTCCATTCCTGATTTCTTCGATACTAGTAAATAAACTAGTTGAAGTTACGGAGGAAGAGGTAGCAGTAGCTATTTTAGGCTCGTAAGTAATTGCAACTGGGGTAGTGCTATTATTCAGACCTGTTACTGTTATGAAATCGTTAGTAGTTCTAGGGAGTTCTGTCTCTGGATAAATTGGAGCTACCTCAATCTTGTAAGTTTTAGAAGAGTCCAACTCATTTATTGTTGGGACAAACCCATCATCTACCAGACCATACATCGCCAGTGTGACACCATCATTGTTTCTTCCAGTCAACCGATAGTCATGGAACTGAGACCTTACCTTTGCAGGATCATTCTCAATCATTGCAGAAACAATCGACTCTCCCTCAGGGAGTGTAAAATTACCGTCTGTTGTGCTAATGACGGTCTCGTATAAAAGGTCTCGCCACATGCCCATTGCGTATAGGCGCGGCAAAACTAAATTAAGCTCCTGTATGAAGCTTGACCCTACAGTTTTGTATTTAGAGAGGGCTTCTTCTACCCCCGCTACGGTTAAAGTAGCCATACCTAATGATAATGGCTAATTGTCTCAAGGTCAAGGTATCAACTTTATCAAGTATTTCGATAAGGTTAATCTGGAGGAATAGGGTCAGGGCAAGAGTCTGTGAGGTTTGACTCAGGACATTTGACCAGATTTAAATGGTTAGCATCTGGTGGGTTTAAGAATTTCGTAGTGGAACCATCGTAAACGTAAACTGTAGTGGGGGTAGATGTGACAACTGCATCAACACAAGTAAAGCTCTTGATTGAGTCTGTCTGAGAAACGTCCCCAGTTATGCCTGTTACTGTAACGACTGAAGTTACCCCCGTCACGGTGTCAGCTCCATCTATGAAGCTGTGTGCAGTAGGGGCCGAACTACTGTAAGAACCACTGGCTGCGACTCCTAGACACCACGCGGTTCCACCCCCCACAGTGCTAACCTGAACATAACCTATACTTACACTACTCCCCCCAGCCCACATAGTAGCGTGGGGAGTTCCTTGGACCATATTATCATTTGTATCCCCACCTTTCCAAACATCATCGTCTATGTTCCCAGTAGTAGAACATTTTACTACCGAAGTTGTAGAGGTGTAAACTTGAGCTGTCGTAAGGGTGACCGTGGATACATTAACACACGATAAGTTTTGAAAGCACCTGACTAAGCCATCTTCTACAATAGCTACCCCTTTGTCTCCTATCTTCCAATGTTTATTGTATCTGTTCCCGTAGATATCAATCTCGTTACCATTGGCAGCTTCTTCGACTTGAACTTGCGCTCGTCCAGAAACTTTATTGGCAGAATCTTCTGTCTGTCCTTTTTCTTTTAAAGAACGTAACTGCTTTTGGTCGGCACCAATATTGTATTGGGCATACACTTTAGCCCCTCCACCTAAATTAGCTAAAGCATTGTAACCTGCTACCCACCACAATGGGCCACGGTGCCCTTCTAATGAACCCCTCAAAAGAGTAGTCCTTGGATCTTCTACTTCGTTATCCCATTGAGTGCGGTATAACTTACTGTCTACTACCCAGAACAATGGTATTTTATATTTACCATTTGCCCCTGCCCCACCTTCGCCATTAGGTAACTCAAAATGAGTTGAAGGGGGAATATCTACCTGTCCCCCATCTTCTCCTGCGTCTTCTTTTTTGAGGGCGTAAAATATTCCATCTTGATCAGCATCAATTACTCTGCCGTGATTATCAGTTTCATATTCTGAATAGACAAGACAGTTTTCAGTAACTTGTATAGTGAGTGGTAGATCTGGGTTATCAGGATTTTTAAGGGGGTGTTTTTTTACTGAGGTGCCATTTTCAAGAGGGTGTATCTCATACAGAAAAGCTTTTGTAATACATACAACCATATCAGTGTCGGGTTCAAACCGATAGGGTGTGTGCTCATCACGGAAGCCAAACTCATCGTGGCTAATTTCTGGAGAAGGTGGGGGAACGTAAGGGCCAGCTTGATGAAAATCATCTTGCCCCTCAAGCATCGGGGGTTTTGGAGCAATACCTACTTTTTTTGGTGTGGTAAGTTCTGGGTCTGTGACACTCTTATCTGCTTCAGTTTCAACGCCTTCCCCAATCTCAGGGATCTCGTCCTCCCCTTGAAACTTCCTAGAGAAGAACTTACGCGCAGATTTAAAAAAACTGAATGGTGGTGTAAGCACTACGAATAGCTAGGTTTGTGGACTCTCGTATTTAGGTTTGTGGACTGTCCATTTTGTTCTCAAGTAACCACCACGAGCTGGTTCTTGTGTGTCTTTAGCTACGTGTGTGTCAGGTATAGTAGGGGGGCTTGTTACTGGTATCTGCTTAATATAAGCAGAATATTTGTATACGGGATCTACAGTTCCTGTAGTGCAGCGCAGTTCTCCCCCATTCATTAAACACGCTGGGATGTTTATTCGGACATATGGGGTTCCGAAGGTAAACGATTGAGGTTCAAAATTCTCAACCGTAGGTTTACCACCATTAGAATCACTAAATTTATTAGGGGACCAAGATACTTCAACGTCTGTAGTGCAAGAACCTCGAAATGCTTCTGGGTTCATGTGGTATTCAACAAAAGATAAGTTCTGCCCATCATGTCTTTCCCAGTTAACAATCTCAATTTCTGATAATACTGGAGGGAAAGTATGATCCATAGCAGTTGAGTAACTATCTATGGTTATGTTGTCGCTACCTGAAGGTGCTCCTGCTATTACTTCTTTCTTAACTACTTCAAACCAATCAGCAGATACTTGTCTACCTTCCCTGTAATAACCAATTCGTTTTCCACCTGAATCTCTTGTGTTGGTCTTCCAAAACACATGACCCCCATCTGCTACCAATGACTCTATTGTGGCACTGGTAGCAGGAGTTGTATTGCTATCTGTTATTGTTTCCCCTCTATAGTGATAGCTTACAGTTTGGGTCAGGTTGTAATGAGACAGGTCATCCCACCCCAAAGTCTTAATATCTTCTGGAACAAAATATACCCTTTGCTCCACAACAAATACTCCGTCTAGTTCTTTATCTCCGATTCTTTTCTGCTCCCTACCCATGAGCTTGTAGCCCTTACCAGTAAAGTTAGCGGAAGTAGGAGCTACAGGCATATCAGTTCCCGCAGCATATGCAGTTGAGTCTTCAGTAAATGAAGAACGAAGATCTACATAAGTTCGAACAACTGTGTTAAACTTCGTCTGCCCCAAGCTTGCCTGAGAATATTCAAAGTTATATTCGTCCTGAGAAGATCTAGTGTTTACATAGAAATAATAATAAAGCTGACCATTAGGATCAGCTTGACGAACGTGAGCAAGAATATGATTAGGGAAGTTTACCGTATCAGGGTGAGCTGTCCCATATGCAGGAGGAGTCTTCCCAACCCTCTGGGCATCTACAGTTTCATAAAACAGTAGGTCTTGAACATTCGGAGATACGAATGTTAAGACTGTTTGCCTTTGAGGGCTAGGTTGATTCCTTTGAACAGGCATTACTCCTCCACTTCTTCTACCTGCTCTACGTCAGACTCTGCTTCAGGTGCAGGATCATCAACAAACTTGCTAATTAGAAAACTACCAGCTCCAGCAACTTTTGCCCCACCAAGGGTAGGATGCTTAATTGCAATATCAATAAGCTGAATAATAGCCTGTCGTTCTCCATCGGTAAATTCAATTTCTTTCATATGGTAGAAAAGTAAGTGGATTAAGGTGTGTTTTCAAGAGTTTAAACAAAAAAAGATTTGAGATGCCCCACACGTAACTTAGGCACTACGAGTGGCTTAATTCCTGTAGTAGCATAGCAGTTATTGCAGAAACTTACATCCTCAAAAGACATATCTCGCACATCAATTTTATCCCCGTTTACCCCCTTACAACCTTTAATCTCCACAGGATTGAGTGGATAATAGGGATATTCCATCTCTTCGTAAATAGACCTGTGGACTTTGGTAAATCCAAAGCCGCACCAGTCTACCTTAATTAATTTTGAGGGAGAATCTTTTGCTTTCTTCTCCATGAAATCACCAGATAGAAAAGGCATATGTAAATTTTCACGAAAATAATCTTCGTCCCACTTACCAACCATTGCTGAATCTGAGTAATCACTCTTATACCATCCCGTCACAAATTTATGTTTAGGGTCTATTCTGTGCAAATAATCTATTTGCTCTATTGAAAATTGGATATCTGAATCAATCCAGAATAACCACTCTGCCTCAATCGGTCTTGTATCGTAGTTCCCCCGACCTCCTGTAGCTAAAAAATTTCTTGCGAAATTCAGAAACAAGCCATTACACGTAACTATCTTTGAGTTGTTTTTTTCACACCAAGACTGAAGTTCTAGGTATTGTTGAAATAACTTACCATGTATACCTCTGTGATCTATTGGTATTAAAAATACTGTGTTAAGCATTAGCTAGAGAATCGATATATTCAACTGAATCATAATCCACTTCAGTTTCATTATCTGCAATGGATTCATTGTCATCTTCAGTTTCTTCAATGTCAACCTCTATTGTGAGTTTGTCGATATCTTTCCTCTCCCCATAAACAACGTAGTAATAATTCAAAGGCTCGTCAGTATTTGATCCAACAACAACATCTCCGTTAGCCTCCATAGAAGCAACAAATAGACATTGGTTAGACCCAATCGCAGTTAATTCTACCGACATAGTATCAAGATCTACTAACCCTTCCCAGTAATCAGGTACGGGTATCGTGTCAGAAGTGCTCTTGCCTCGGAGGTATACACCATTCTCTGGCCCCTCAAGACAAGCGTGAACCAGTTGCTTGTTCTCTTTGGTTGGGTGATCAATTACGAAACTCTTCGAGGATGCACTAAGACCCCCGTTAACTTCTAGCGCATAGTATCCTGATACAGAGCTAGTCCCTATACCTGCGTTGCCCTGAATAAGAATCCCGTTGGTAGGTGCAGTAGATCCAGTGTAACTAGCACCGATAGCTACACCCCCATTGACCACAAGTTTGCTTGAACCACTTGTAGCACCTACGCATAAGTTACCCCCGCTAGTTATACAACTCTCTACACCACTACTGTTGCTGCCTCCATTGGGTCTGAACCTAAAGCCTTTGCCAGTTCTAGCGGCAAAATACATATGGTCTGTAGGTTTGGCGAATATCCTGTGGTGACCATTAGTTAAGGTTGTGGTTCCGATTCCGTAAGTTCCATACGTTGCACCATACGTACCATCGGTATCGATCTTATTGGTATCAACAGTAAGTGAGTTAAGGGATATATCAGAGGGTAAAGAATAGTTGTTAGCGTTAGCGGCTATACCATCCAGTTTATCATGGTCGGCATCTGTGAAGTTGTTTTGTGTTAATCCCCCGTCTCCTACTGAGTAAGTCGTGTTGTTGTCTGTCCACGGCACGTTGACATACATCTTCTCAGATGAAAGTTCGACAGGATAGTTCTTGCCGTTCTCTGCGTATCCAATCTTTACTCCGCCCCTAGTAGAACTAGTTGCAAGTGGCAGTGAGTAGTTGTTAGCACTCGCAGCTATGCCATCTAGCTTGGAATGATCAGCATCTGTAAATACATTGGAATCAGAAGCTGAACCTACGAGTGTTCTAATCTCTGAGGCTGTTTGATCTGCGGTAGCACCACTTTCAATACCATTGAGTTTAGAATGATCGGCATCGGTGAAAACATTTGAGTCGGACGCAGATTCAACAAGAGTTCTTATCTCACTAGCGGACTGATCTGCGGTAGCTCCACTTTCGATGCCATCTAGCTTCGACCCGTCAGATGCTACGTCCCTTCCATCAACTGTTCCTGCAACTGTTATTGCCGTAGGAGTTACTTTAAATATTTCTGAAAAAGAACCTCCAGTCTTATATCTTAACCTAAATTCTCCTTTGTCGGCATCATCGTCATTGTCGATGTCAAAATAAGCACCATTGTCATCCATGTGGATGTCCATGATGTTATCACCATCAGTAGAGCCAGTATGCCTTTTTATTCTAAACTTACCGCCACTAGTTCCCGAATGGACAGTCAGTCCTCCGTTAAGGTTTATAAGTTCAGTAGCAGTGTCCGCAGCATCTGATCTAAGGAAACTTCCACTGCTTACTCCATCGAGTGTGTCTGCATCTAATCCAGAACCAGAACCGTCAACAGTCTTGATAAGGGTAAGGATCTCAGAAGCTGTTTGATCGGCAGTCGCACTAGCTTCTATTCCGTCTAACTTGGAATGATCAGCATCTGTAAATACATTAGAGTCAGATGCGTTACCTACAAGAGTTCTAATCTCAGAAGCTGTTTGATCTGCGGTTGCACCAGACTCGATACCGTCTAGTTTAGATCCGTCAGCAGAAACATCACGCCCGTCTACTGTATTGCCTCCCCCTAAGGTAAGGTTCCCAGCAATATTTGTATCTTGGTTTATCTGTATTTCTTCGGAGCCATTAGTGGTTACAAAGCGAAGATAAAGATCACTTCCTTGTTTTACTTCAAGAGCTGCGCCCTGATTATCAGTAAGAAGAATATCACTGTTATTAACCTCTAAGTTGTGTCCACTCTGAAGCTCAAGATCTCCGTTAATGCTCAAGTCCCCTGTCAAGGTATCACTCGCGTCTGACCTCAAGAACGAGGCAGAGCTAATCCCATCAAGGGTGTCAGCGTCTAATCCAGAACCACTGCCATCAACAGTCTTGATAAGGGTGAGGATCTCTGCGGCTGTTTGATCGGCGGTTGCGCCTGACTCAATGCCATCGAGTTTTGATCCGTCAGTAGCTAAGTCTCTCCCATCAACGGTTCCGCTGACTGTAATGTTACCAGTGACAGATGCCCCAGAAGTATTCGTTTCTACAATAGTAGAACTCCCCGACATTAGTTTGACCCCAGCAGCAGACCCTCCTTGTAATTCTAAATTTCTACTAGAAGCAAAGTAACCAGAATTAATATTATCCGCTTTTATATCTCCGCTATAGACATATAAAGCACCACTTTGAAGCTGTAAGGATATGCCAGAATTATTACTGGTTGTCCCGATCCCAACATTACCATTAGACTGAACGGTTAATCTATGTGCAGCATTCGTTGTGTCATAGATAGTGAAAGACCCATCATTATTGATAAGAGAAAAATCTGAATCGTGGTTTGTATCGGTAAGATTTATTCTTGGGTAAGTATACGATAAAGTTAAGTCACCAGTTAGAGTTCCACCAGCTAGAGGAAGTTTAGTCGCTATGCTGTTGGTGATTGTAGTAGAGAAACTCGCATCATCATTAATTGCAGCAGCTAACTCATTCAAAGTATCTAGCGCAGCAGGTGCTGAATCAACTAGGTTTGAAACTTGAGTATTAACATAACTCTGAGTTGCGTAACTAGGATCACTAGAAGGAACCCAAGAAGGGGTCACATCTGCACCAGAAGCGATGCCATCTAGTTTTGATCCGTCAGATGCTACATCTCTTCCGTCAACTGTTCCTCCTAGTGCGATGTTACCCGCGAATGTTGCGTTACCACCCGCTGACATATCGAGAGTAAGTGCAGTAATCTCTGAGCCACCATCATTGCCTTTGAATACTAAATCTTTATCAGAAACTCGCGATCTTACCTCAAAATCTCCTCCATTCTGATTCATGCTGAGAGTGCCAACTATCGTGCCACCATCCTTCAGGATAATGTCCCCACCATCTGCATCTATAGTAATATCTCCACCAGCATCGATATAAAAGTCACCAGCATCAGAAATATTAGAACCATTGAAAGTAAGATCATCTACAGTAAGAGAACCTGATATTGTGCTATCACCAGAAGTTGTAACAAAACTTGAAGCGTGACTACCATCAAGGGTGTCTGCATCTAAGCCGTTCCCAGACCCTTCATCGGCTGTAGTTAATACTCTTGAAAGTGATCCAAGTGATGTTGCACCAGCATAGATCTCTCCAAGAACACATAAACTAAGAGTGCCTGTTGATGGGAACTGTGTGTTACTATCTGAACCAGTTAAAACCAACCCATACCCAGAAGTGGGTAAATTACTATCAAACTCATCATGGTATAATTTTACCCCTTGATTATTGTTGGTATCAAAATTTATTTGCGGGAAATCACCACCGCCAGTGTTGGTGTCGTTAAGAGTTAAAGTTGGCTCGTTTTTGGATATAGTAAGGTTACCTGTTGTAGTGTCATTTGCATCTGACCTCAAGAACGAGGCAGAACTAATACCATCAAGAGTATCCGCATCTAAGCCCGACCCACTACCATCAACAGTTTTGATAAGGGTGAGGATCTCAGAAGCTGTTTGATCAGCGGTAGCTCCGCTTTCAATGCCGTCTAGCTTAGAATGATCAGCATCTGTGAAATTGTTTTGTGTTAGTCCACCATCTCCTACTGAATAGGTTGTGTTAGTAGCGGCTATAGTTCCACCTGCGGAGATAGTAATATTTGAACCAGCAGATATACTACTTAATGTAACATCTGCATTTGCAGCTATACCATTCAACTTAGAATGATCGGCATCTGTAAATACGTTTGAATCAGTAGCAGACTCAACAAGAGTTCTAATTTCAGCAGCAGTTTGGTCGGCAGTAGCACTAGCTTCTATTCCATCTAGTTTAGAATGGTCAGCATCTGTAAAGACGTTTGAGTCAGATGCAGAATCTACAAGAGTTCTAATCTCTGCTGCGGTTTGATCTGCTGTAGCACCACTTTCAATCCCGTCTAACTTAGATCCGTCAGTAGCTAAGTCTCTTCCATCAACGGTTCCGCTGACTACAATGTTTCCTGTAATATCAATTCCACTAGAGGAGGTGACGAATTTCTGGGAGTTATCGTGTCGTATGGATACCGCTCCGTCTTTTACGAACGTAATTGCAGTTTCACCATAATCACCACTGCCATCATTGAAACCTAATTGCCCAGTGCTACCCGCTGAAATCTGAAGCTCATTTGCTCCCGTGTAAAACATACGTCCACGAACATTGTCATGGAACAATTGTAAATCACCATGAGTTCCCAGCTTTAACTTATCATCATCACCAAACGTCAAGTCTCCAGACATTGTGCCGCCCGTAGTCATTAACGCACCAGCAGCAGCTACGTTAGTAGCGTCAGTGACATCTGCACTAGCTTCTATAGCATTTAGCTTTGTATGATCTGCATCAGTGAATACATTAGAATCAGAAGCTGATTCCACCAAAGTTCTAATCTCAGAAGCAGTTTGGTCGGCTGTAGCACTAGCTTCTATTCCGTCTAACTTGGAATGATCAGCATCTGTGAAATTGTTTTGTGTAAGTCCACCGTCTCCTACTGAATAGGTTGTATTAGTAGCGGCTATAGTTCCACCTGCTGAGATAGTAATATTCGAACCCGCAGATATACTACTTAGTGTGACATCTGCATTTGCTGATATACCATCCAACTTAGAATGATCGGCATCTGTAAATACGTTTGAATCAGATGCAGAACCTACGAGTGTTCTAATCTCTGCGGCTGTTTGATCTGCTGTAGCTCCGCTTTCAATACCATCTAGCTTAGATCCATCAGTAGCTACATCTCTTCCATCTACGGTTCCACCTAATGTAATGTTATTGCCTACATCTAAATTTCCAGTAGACGATAACGTCATTGCCGTGCCATCTACTGAGTTGTTGAACTGGAAGCCATTGCCTGTTAATCCAGTAGTAGCTTTCCATACTCCACCATAGTTTCGGAACTGCCCTGTATTTCCAGTATAAAGATTTGCGGTAGATAATATTCCTGCTGTGCTAAAGTATGCCCTTTGGGTTCCATCGATTGAAAATCTTATCGCAGAGTTTGAGTTGTCCCAATAGATTCCAGAATCAGCATCATTTGCGAATGACAAAGCGGGAGCACCTACGGCTCCATCAGGAAGTTTTAGAACTCCAGTTAGGGTTCCACCAGCCAAAGGAAGTTTAGTCGCGATACTATTAGTTACTGTAGTCGAGAAGTTTGCATCATCTCCAATCGCAGCAGCTAGTTCATTAAGCGTGTCTAATGCGGCAGGGGATGAATCAACTAAGTTACTTATCTGTGTGGTTACATAAGTTTGAGTAGCGTAACTAGAGAGATCTTGATCTGCTGTAGCACCTGCCTCAATACCATCTAACTTGGAGTGATCAGCGTCTGTAAATACATTAGAGTCAGAAGCTGAACCTACGAGTGTTCTAATCTCAGCGGCTGTCTGATCTGCGGTAGCTCCGCTTTCAATACCATCCAACTTAGAATGGTCGGCATCTGTAAATACGTTTGAATCAGAAGCAGAACCTACAAGAGTTTTAATTTCAGAAGCCGTTTGATCTGCTGTAGCTCCAGCTTCTATTCCATCTAATTTACTGTGATCAGCATTTGTGAAATTGTTTTGTGTAAGACCGCCGTCTCCTACTGAATAGGTTGTATTAGTAGCGGATATAGTTCCACCTGCGGAGATAGTAATATTTGAACCAGCAGATATAGCACTTAGTGTAACATCTGCACTAGCTTCTATTCCATCTAACTTAGAGTGATCAGCATCTGTAAATACATTTGAGTCAGATGCAGAACCTACAAGAGTTCTAATTTCTGAGGCTGTTTGATCAGCAGTCGCACTTGCTTCTATGCCATCTAACTTAGAATGATCAGCATCTGTAAAGACGTTTGAGTCAGATGCAGAATCTACAAGAGTTCTAATCTCTGAGGCTGTTTGATCCGCAGTTGCGCTCGCCTCTATACCATCTAGCTTAGAGTGATCGGCATCTGTAAATACATTTGAATCAGATGCGTTACCTACAAGAGTTCTAATCTCTGCGGCTGTTTGATCAGCAGTAGCCCCACTTTCAATCCCATCTAACTTAGATCCGTCAGTAGCTAAATCTCTTCCGTCAACAGTGCTGCTTACGGTAATAGCTCCCGTTACATCTAATCCAGAAGAGTTTACTTGGGCTACTTCAGAATTTGCTATTAGAAACTTATGGATAGTTGCTCCACTTGCGTTTTTAGAAATCTGATAATCTGTAGATACAAACGTCCCACTTGAATTACGTGTATTAAGATTTAAGGCTCCTCCAGATAAAGAAAAATCTGTAACTTGGAATCCTGAAGTCGCATCTGTCTCAGTAAGTTTTACTGTCGGTGAAGCGTTAGATACTACAAGGTTACCAGTCATGGTCCCCCCTGACTTCATTAAAGCACCCGCTGAAGAAACATTTGCTGTGTCAGTAACGTCAGCACTAGCTTCTATAGCATTTAACTTCGAATGATCTGCATCAGTGAATACGTTAGAATCAGAAGCTGATTCCACCAAAGCTCTAATCTCAGCAGCAGTTTGATCTGCCGTAGCACTAGCTTCAATACCATCTAGTTTAGTTCCGTCAGTAGCTAAGTCTCTCCCATCAACCGTTCCGCTGACTGTGATATTGCCAGCAAATGCTGCGTCTTGTGAAGAATCTAAAGTTAAAGCTATTGTATCATTTGTGACTAATTTAACTGGGTCTGTAGTTTCTGAACCTATAAACAACCCATCGCCAGTTGATGCAGAGGTAAAATCTTTTGTGGCTATTTTATAGTCATCACCACCTAAATGATTTCTAAATGTTATAGAGTGATCGTCATCATCTGTCGTGTCTTTTAATAAAATTGCAGAAGAACCGCCTTCGACCTCAAGTCGGGTAGTTATTAACGTCCCCGTCATCGTTCCACCAGACTTCATCAAAGCTCCAGCAGCAGATACGTTAGTAGCGTCAGTAACATCAGCAGATGCCTCGATACCATCTAACTTAGAATGATCAGCATCTGTGAAATTGTTTTGTGTAAGCCCACCATCTCCTAC
>CEOU01007652.1_pt1 | contig 60200 bp, 63 predicted proteins | sample 530731 | NCBI WGS metagenome assembly CEOU01 (sample SAMEA2620894, study PRJEB7988) | marine metagenome | isolation source: saline water (ENVO:00002010), including
TGTACCAATAAGGACTGCTTTGAGGATACTTGCAAGGGGGAGTGCGGGAAGAGTAAATAACTGGGCCAGATATTATTGTTTATGCTTGTTGCCACATGTTTAAACAAAGTGCTACAATGAACCCGCCTATGGCAGATAATAAAGAACAAATAGTACAGGCGGTGCAAATTCTGATTAACGCTTCATCGCAAGCTAGATTAACTGCACCGGAGCATGACCAAGTTCGACAAGCTGCTCAGCTAGTCGCAAATGAGCTTGGTTTAAGTGACGGGCAAGACAATCCTACGATTGAAATGCCTGACTCTACTGAGGAGTAATTAGGGGTGTGTTGGGTGGACGACTGCAAGGTGTTGGGGTCATTTGCTGTTGGCTTTGGCAACTGGATGCTAGAAATAGATTTGGTTCTTAAAGTGGCTATATCCTTGGCAACTCTTGTTTACGTTCTACTACGCATACGAAATCTCATCAAACACAAACAATGAAATACAAATTGTATCTAATAGGGGCGCTGTTGCTTTTCGCAACAAACGCCAACGCGGGTTTGTTCGGGGCAGGGCTGAAGCCCGATCCGAACATTACCCTTTTTGGGCAAAAGCTAAGTTGGCCCATCCCAAGCTTGTGCATTGGCGCTAAAGCCGGGGTGCTTCCTGACGCTGGAGTTTCATCAGAGGGTATCAATTTTAAGATTCCCTATTTCTCTGTTGATTTGCCTTTCCCAACCGTAACCATAAAGGGGACAAACTCTGTCACCAAAGTTAAGATTGGGGCTGTAGAGAAGACAGTGACCAAGGAGGTGGAGAAGTAATGCTTAAATCAAAAACAACTTGGACTGCCATTACTGGCGCATTAGCCGGGGTCGCTGGTTATTTTACTGGCGAATTGGAACTGGGCGCTGCCGCGAACGTGGTAATCACCAGTTTGTTAGCCTTGTTTCTTAGACACGGAATAAAGAAAACAGAGGCTGCGGCTAAAGGTGAATAACTGGGCCAGATATAATGGGCATAATTAAACTGATTTATGCTATATTAAAAGCCGTCCCTGTATTGGGGCGGTTTTTTGATAAGGCATCAGAAAATGCAAAACAAAAGAAAGCGTCACAAAGGTATGAGGAGAAGCTTAACCTTATCGATAGTGCTGTTGATAAGTATCATCGGGCCGGGTTGCGCGACGACGGTGGAGTACAACAACGCAAAGGAACTGATGTCTCACCCGGAGTTTCCGAAAGCGGCGTTTCACGCACCAGACTTCACAAGGGCAGCACTCAAAAGATTAGCAAGCCTAGAGTACGAGCTAGAAAGAAAGTAGCTAAGAAAAAAACAGTTAAGAAGAAAGTAGATAATGCCAAAGAAAAAAGACCCAAGGCTCGCAAGAGCGGGAGTAAGCGGGTTCAACAAACCAAAAAGAACTCCGAGTCATAAAACAAAGTCTCACGTTGTTGTCGCCAAGCAAGGTGACAAGGTGAAGACGATAAGGTTTGGGCAGCAAGGTGTTACGGGGGCTGGTAAAAACCCTACAAGCGCAAAGGATAAAGCTAGGAAGAAATCCTATTACGCTAGGCACAATGCTCAAGACAGCAGCCCGTCAAAGCTATCTGCTCGCTATTGGTCGCATAAGGTTAAATGGTGATTAAAAAGGAGGTGATATAATAATGCCAAACGTAGGTAAGAAAAAATATCCATATACTGCAAAGGGGATGGCTCAGGCTAAGGCTGCTGCCAAGAAGTCTGGTAAGGCTGTTAAGTATGGGGGGAAAAAGAAAAAGAAGTAGTATCTTTAAGTCCCCAAAAGTTAAATTGGGACGGAGGTTAAACCAATTTTTCCGCTTGTCGGAGCGTTGGATATTATTAGGTCGGAACTCATCTCGCCAATCAAAGCATAGCTTAAAGAATCAAAGCTGTGCTTATTGTCATCAGATGTAACGTACTGGCCAGCGGACTTCCCCTTTCTCAAGAACTTAAACATTTCGATTGTGCGTTGGCAATGAGCGCTAACGTGCAATCGATTTTGCATTAATAAATCCTTCATTAGCTTGACCCTCTGCCTAACTGATCCGCTAAATTTGGGCGCTCCTATTAGGTTAATTTTGCCATCGCTTGCAGCAGCTATAACCCTATGGTCGTATGTGTTTGCAGATGCCCTGTACCTAATCATGGATGAGTTATCTGACCAGTGAGTCCACCTGACTTGGTTTCCGATGTGTTCTTCCAGTCTTTCTATTTTATCCAAAGCCTCCCCCGCAAAGTCCTCTAGGCTTACGTCTGCGTGTAGCACTACTAATTCATCTAGCACTGACCACCTTATTCCATTAACTGTTTCTACTTTCTCCAAAATATGAAAGGCATGGTTCCTGTCTCCCAAATCCCACCCACCTATTAGTTCAGTGCATCCCTCGGAAGGCAAAACAACTTCCCACTCATCTTCTATTGGGCTGTCTACGTTACCGATAACGTGAATGTCTGGCTTGAACACCTTTCCAAAATGAGAATCGGTACTGCTTGCAGTCCATTTCCCCAGAACATATCTGTCATACATTTCTGGGTCTCCTCTGAATGTTGCTATCAAATCTTTTTTATCCCATTCAGATAGGTATGGGTTATCGTGAATCATTGATTCTATTATTGCGAACTGGCTGGCGTACTCAGGGTCTGGGTGGTCTTCTTTGTTTGGCTCGTCATACCAGAGTTTGTAAATCCATGAGCTAGTCCCCTCTTCTGCTGGGTTTGTGTCTCCGATCCACTGGTGTCTTCCATAGTCAAGTCCGGGGAGGCGAAGCTGCCCTTTGCTGATTGTGAATACGCAGTTGTCCTTGAAGTTTGAAAGCTCCGAGAAGAATATCATCGAGAATCGTGTGCCTTTAATTTTTTCCTCAATGTCGTGATCGTTATCCAGTGAATGCAATTGTATTTCTGTTTCGTTGCCGTGGATATTTGATATTCTCATGTAGTGCATCTTGGTTACGCCATCTACTTTAGGCGGAACTGTAAGCTCAAAGCCCTCAAGGTTTTCTACCCATTCTGGGATAATGATGTCTATCAAGTCGCTCCATACTCCAGACTTTGCATTTCTGATAGTCTTGCAGAATATTCCGACTCGACCACTTTTGGTTTCCCAGCAGTGTCTCATTAACCTATGTAATACTCCAATAGTCTTACTGGAGTAGCGGGGGCCACTTACGAGAAGGTATCTTTTATTGCAGTTAAATATCTCTAACTGCTTAGGGCTTATTGACGGATACCAGTAGCCACTAGCGTCTAACGGCATATGTGTGCTAATGTAAACGAATAGAGGGCATTATGGCAAATCAAGTTACGATAGACCTAAGCACACCGGAGATGAGGGAAGCCTTGGCAGAGTGCGACCCCGGAGAAACTCACTCCATATCTATGGAGATTACCGTTGAAGAAAAGAACGGGTCTTTAGTTGGGGTTGTTAATCCTCGATCTGTAGAAAAGTATGGGGAGGATTACGAGGACGAAGAAAATGTCGTTGAGGAAGATGGCGAAACACCGAAAGCAATCGCCATCCTACTGAGCAAGGGTGAAGCCTGAGATTACAATAACTGATAATCCTGACTGTACTTTGAATTTGGATTTAAGTGTGACTGGCTGTTCCCCGTCAAAGGGGAATGGCCTTCGTAGTTTAACTTACTTTAATAAAGTGACTAGGGTTGGGGATGCTTATGTTTACCTCAAGGTCTGGAAAAAGGTTCCGCGAGCAGTAAGGGATAAGGTTGTGTTAGAATACAACAAGGAAAGGCTGATGAAGAACAGCCCCAAAATAGTCTGATGATTGATTTAAATGTTTTAAACAAGCGTGGAGTAACCACAGATAGCCTCAAAAAGATTTTTGGAGGGGAAGACCGTGATGTGCCAGATGAGGCTATGCCCCTCTTGGACAAGATTAGGGACAGGATAGATGATGGTCTTCATTGGTGCATTAAGAACCACAAGATTTACCATGCCTTAGATTTGGCTTGGGATGCACCGTTCAAGCAAGTTAGCCCCACGTTAGCTAACTCGATACTCAACAAGGATTTAGATGAGGAAACTGTAACTAATGCAGTGCATGATTGGGGATTAACCTCAATGCTTGAAGATGTTGAGGACTCTAAGGGGACTAGGAAGTCACTAAACATTCCCGTTTTCTTTAACGTATTTGTTCCCATTGTTCGGAGTTACGTCACTATCCGCTGGGCTAGGATGTATAATGATCGACGGCAGTATCCCTTGTTTAAGTATGAAATGGGTAAGCACACTACTGTAAATAAACTTAGGGAGGAGATAATTACAGATAGGGTTCAAGCCATTACCAACAGCTATGGGTACAATGAGGTTCTGAAGCAGAGCATATTCCAAATGTTGCACTATGGTTGGTGCATGCAGTTTCCTCAGGAGGAATGGCATTCTGAAAAGCAAGTTTCTATAAATTCAAATGGGGAGGAAGAGGAGCGATATGTACGAGAAGGTATTCGCTACCACATGCCTCACCCTAGTCGGACATTCTTCGATCAAGCTCATAGGCCCACCACTTTTAATACTGACTCTGGTTGCACATTTGCTGGCTACTGGAGAATAATGCGATATGGGGATATCAGAACAAATAAAATGTTCTGGAATACTGATAAAATTAATTACGGTAAAACCACTGACCTACTGCAAAGTGCAAAGACTTACCTTGAGTTGGTTTCCCCATGCACTATGGAGTTCCCTTCAACATCTAAAGGCGTGGGGCTTCTTGATAGGGAGAAAGAATTAGATAGGTATTACAGTAAAGCTGAAGATGACAAAGCTGTTCTTGTTACAGAGTATTTTGAAAAAATCATTCCAAGTGAGTATGGCCTTGGTGATTATGATTATCCTGTATGGTTTCGTTTCTGTCTGGCTAATGACGATACTATTCTACACGCTGCTCCAATTCCTTATTGCCCAGTTGTTTACTATGCTTATGACCCCGATGAGGGCCGTTCGCTCAATGCTTCGCTAAGCATGGAGATTGTCCCGTTCCAAGACCAGATCGGGAATCTCTTAACCCAGTACCTCTTGTCAGTTAAGCAGAACTTAGCAAACATTACATTTGTGGACACTGACCAAGTAAGCGGTGATGTGATTTCAAGGCTGCAAAACTGGGGTGAGAAGTTATTTAGGACTCTTAACTTTTTGCCTTTTAGTTCGCGTCAGCAGAAGTTTGCTCAGACAGATGTGCGAGAAGCTTTCAATAGTGTACGGTTTACCTCGCTTGATACCAATGGAATCGTTGGGGCTATGCGTCAGGTCATTGACATGCTTGAGAGGCTGCTTGTGATTTCGGCTCAAGAGATAGCTCAGGTTGCAAGCCATGAACAAACCGCAGAAGAGGTCAGGACAATAGCTTCAACCACAACTACTAGGCTGGCTTTTACGGCGACAGGAGTTGATGACGCTATGAATGCTTGGAAGGAGCAGCTTTACAAAGGGCTGATGGCATATGGAGAAGATGAGGTCTACGCTACAATCAATTCCCAGAATACCGTTGATGCCCTAAATGAACTAGGTTTCACCGTTACCGAGAAGGACGATGATCGTTCTGGGTCGGTTAGGGTTAAAGGGCAGAAGACAGCACTAGACCTTGAGACTATTGGTTCCTATCGAGATGCACTAGACAGGGTATCGGATGGTGCTATGGCCAATGCTTTGTCTCAGCTTTACCAAGTAATAATCGGAGACCAAGAGGTTCGTCAGTCTATCGGTGTCGATCAAGTGCTTGATGTGATTAACCAGATGGGGCAGATGATGGGATTACCTAAGGACTTCAAGCTTCAAAAGATTTCTGATTCCGGTAGCCCTGAGCAACAGGAGCAAATGGTTCAAATTGCTGAGCAAATAAAAGCATCAATCATGGAGGAAGTTGGCGGTGCTATTCAGCCGCTTTCTGAGAACACGCAGCAAAACACGCAAGCGATCAGTCAGATATTGGATGCGTTGCAGCCTCCGCAACCGCCACAAGAAGAACAATATGATTCAAGTGTCGAAGTCCCCGGTGGAGGACAGCAAGTTAATCCAACTCCAGAGTTGGTTGAGGCAAGATGAGGCTTTTTTCTTTAATAAATTAATACACCAAAAGATTGCCTCGCTACAGGAAGAGTCTTCCCGTTTGCTTGTTGAAGCGAATGAGGATGAAAGAAAGCTTGGTGAGGCAAGGCACTTAGCCCACGAAGCATGGGATTTAAAGAAAATGCTAGAGCTTATAGAGGCGGTTAAAAAGGGTGACTATGATTTTTCTTACACCAGTATAGGTGTTACGGAAGAACTGTTATGGCATCAGAAGTAATAGATCAGCAAGTGGGGCTTCAAGCCCCTCCTAGTTTCATGTCCGTTGTTTCAGCAGCGGAAGAGCAGCAGCAGCAAAACCCAGATGGCGACCCATTGGGCGCAATTTCTGGGCGGTATGCTGATAACACTGTCCCGGCATTTCAGCAGGGAGAGGAGTCGCCCCCGGAGCAAGTCCAAGAGGAATCTGCTGAAGAGGTTTCCGAGGACTCAGAAACCAAATCTGATTCTGAAGAGGCGGCTTCCAAGATGATGGAAAGGCTTGGCTTTAAAGAGCCTTCAGCAGAGGAGGCAGCAGAAGAGCCTGAGCCTTCTACTGAGGAAGTAGTACCGGATAACGATACTACAGAAGAAGAGTCGGTTGAAACTGAAGAGCAAGCTGAGGAGAAGCCCAAGAAGCCTAGAAAGAAAAGGGCTAAAAAGAATTTTGATACAGAGGATATCAAAGACATTATTAGGGAAACTGCTTCGTCTGTAGCTAATGCTGCTCAGGAAGCTCCTCGCACTGAAGCCCCATTGGAGCAGCCGAAGACTGATGAAATAGAAGCGCTAAACCAATCTGATCTTGAGGTGTTTTCTGAGATGGAAAACAACCCTAAGTACAAGGGCATTAGGTCTAAGTATAAAGAATACCTTGTTAGTCTTAATGACTACAAGAAGCAGTGGGTTTCCGATAATCCCGGTGTAAGGTTCGATGCGTCTGATGATGAGCATGCTGATTTCATTGAGGGGAGAATGCCAGAGTTTGATGATTCGGATTATGATGACGCAAGAATACAGGCTAGGGCTAAGAAGATTGTTGCTGAGTCTGAGCAGCGGTACAAATCTGAGTTGGAGTCAATCAAGTCTCAGGTAACTGAAACTCAAATTAAAGATCAGTTAGAGGCTGGAACCACTGAAAGCATTGCTTCTGTAGTTAAGTCAGTTGGAGATGACTACCTTAAAGTAGTCCAAGAGCAAGGCGGCGATGCCTTAAAGGATACAGACCCTATTGCTCACGATGCAATTAATACCGTCATTGGGAACAGTGAGAAGCATTTGTATGAGCTAGAAAAGCTTTCTCACAAGGATCGTAGGTTTGGCATTGATATAAACAACCCCGTCCATAAAGAGATAGTGGATTACGCCCTTGGAAAAGAACGAGAAATTGCAGCCTTGCCGTCTTCCCAGAAAACCCACAATGGTAAACAATTTGCCACAACTGAAAGCTGGATGAAGATGAGCCAGCAGCAAAGAGATCAGCATTGGAGGCTTGAGCCGGGGCATATTAAATCAATGTATGTAAACGATCTTGGTCAAACAGTTAACAATATAATTAAAACTGAAAAAGAAAAGTTAGAGCGTTACTCAAAGTTTACTAATGGGAAAAAAAGTTCCCCTAAAAAGAAAGCTCAAACTCAGACTTCAGTAAGGAATACCAGTAATAAACCATCAAGTCCCAGTTTATCTGGAGGAACCCATAACGTATCTCCATCTGGTGAAACAGGGGATGTAAATGTTGATAACCAAAAAAACTTAAAAAAGTTTCTTTGGGGGTGATATAATAGATTAACTCTTTTTACGGGAGGAAAATACTATGGCAACTAAAAAATATGACGCTACGTCAGCCGGGGCTGCTAACCCTACCCCTGCTAATCCGCATGGTGGCTTTGGGGATCACCAAGCCAACATCATGTCGGACTCAAAGTGTAATGCTAACGCCGCTATCTGGAATAGCTATAACACTTGCGGAACGATAACTAGGTCTAACATTGGCCTCGCAACCCCAGCAGACCTTGATGATATTTTCAGGGACACTAACGGGAACTATCGTGATATGACCCACTTACTTACTGCTCAGATGGAGCTAAAGACTTGTGGGCAACGTCAATACGGAATGTATGACTGGTTAATGTCTGGTGCTAAAAGCATGGGCAATATGGTTAACACTAAGAAAGTCCAAGGTGGCTCTGCTGAAGTTGACCCGTTTATTCTTGCTGCACAGAAGGACATTATTAAGGACAACTACTGGAGGGTGGAGCGCATCTACACTTCTGGGGGTGCTGGCAATAAATACAAATCAGTTAATTCTAGCAACGCTTTAGTTGCGGAACATGCTGATGGGCAGTTAATTGCTACACCCGGCGGTGATGCGGCTAACTACAACATCTTAAAGCTCAAAGCTCCCAGCAACGGTAATCAGCCGATCACGGCTCAGTATTTCCCGAAAGGCGCTCACTTGTTCATGTTTGCTAAAGACACTAGCGGTGATTCTTTCCGTTTAGAGTTTGAGGTTATTCAATCTGTTGGCGGCTTGGTTGAGTCTGATAACATTGGTTATCTTTCTAAAGATACTGAATTCGTTGATGTTGAGGTTAAGATTATTGGCGGCTATGGCGCTGGTGCTGCGGTAACATGGGATGCTGATATGGCTGGGGGTACTTCAAAGGAGATATCTAAAGCTAACACAGCATTGGTTGTCCAAGGCGTAAACAATATTAACGACTTTGAGAGATGGTGTGAGAACCGCCCAGCCCTCAACACGTTGAAACATGTTCCGTTTTGGTATCAAACCAGCCGTTACACAACATGCGTTGACCAGTTCTACAAGGAGTGGTTAGAGAAGATGATGGCTACAAACCAATTCTTCCAGAAGTTCGGTGACGTTCCTTTGGCAGAAAGAAACCGTCAGCTTGGTTTAATGTTCCAGAAAGAGTGGGTTAACGCATTCTTCTGGGGTCAGCCGATTGGAACGAACCAAACTCTTTCTGGGTATAAGAGCCTAGATCAGATCAAGAGTTATCCGGGCCTTGGTGGCACAAACCTAAGCGAGCTTACCACTGGAGTGGAAGGGTCACTTATCGGTTATCGAGCAAACGCAGTTGGTGTTTATCGCCAGCTACAAGATTGCGGACGAGTAGTTGATAAACAAGGCGCTCAGCTTAATCTTGAGACAGACTTGTTTAACAAAATCTTTGATCTTGTTCGCTCTCGAAAAGACCAAGGTAAACCAGCCGACAGTATTGATGTCTTTACTGACACAAAGACCGCTCGCCAGATATTCAAGGCGATGATCGACTACTACAAGGCAGAGGGTCTTGATAATGTGAATGCTGACATTGGCTCATCTAACCTGTTTGGTGGGTTCTATACTCAGTCCTACATGCTGCATAACCCTGCTGGCGTTCAGATGAATATCATCACGAACGAGTTCTTCGATGATATGGTTACTACGGCTGGACTCGTTGATACCTTGCATGCTTCTGATGCTGAAGCTGCGGTCGCTAAGAAGAATGGCTCTCAAGGCCGATTCTTAATGATCCTCGACTTGGGCGGCGGTGTTTATCCGGGTATTATTGGTTCAAACCGAAAGGTTCACACCACTGGAAACCTTGAAGACTTGGCTAGGGTTAACACCGATTATGCTTGTGTAATGGAAAATCCAACTAGAGAGATTACTCTTAACTCTCAAACTTGGACTGCTATTGTCGAATGTCCTAGCGATAACTTGATTATCGAAAACTTCGACAACACAAAACCAGCTAACGGTAACGCATAATTAACAGTCCAGTATAACTGGGCCAGATATTCAAAGGGGGCAGTTGTCAAGACTGCCCCCTTTTTTGCTATACTACGTTCGTTATGGCTGGTAGCTCAGTGAAATATTGGAAAAAAACAAATGTATCAAACGCGATCCCATATGAAGGAGGCTTTGTTCCATTTGAAGAACTTCTCGAAACCAATGTAGGATACCTCGCATCTAGCGAGAAAGAGTTGAATAACTTTTTAGAATCTTTACTTGGTTCTTACGGGCTTACTTTATTGACTAAAGATGAGTACGACGAATCAAAAAAAAAGACGCTCTCCTCAGGATCAAAGCGAAAATGGCGGGAGGAAATTGGGGGGACTCAAGCAGCCCCGGACTCCGTAACTCCAGCCGCCCAACCCCCCGCAGAACCAAAGGCTGCAACTGTTAGCAAAAAAGAAACTGTCTTCTCTAAGGCAGAGAGCGAGGGAAGTCTTCCAGAAAATTATAAGCCCAAGTCTGGCAAAAGGCAGAGTAAATGAAATACCGGAAATTAGTTGAGGAACTGCAAGCCGACATTTGGCCTGAGGGTTTGCCAGAGAATATCTCTGGCCCTGCATTAAAGAACATTACTTCTGGGTTGGTTCATATCCAGAGGTATGTTCCATGCTTTCAGACCAAAAACATTAGTCGGTATCCGCAGTGTTCAACTTATTTCCAAGCTGGCAAAACAGTAATAGACGCTCCTAAGGGTAGGATTGGAAAGGTTTATACAATCCAGTCAGGGGATGAAGATTACCCTGCGCTGTTTAAACAAACTACCAAGACGGATGTGGACTGTCATTCGCTTGGTTATCTGAGGACTGTATTCCCACCAGATAACAAGGGGTACGAGGCGTTGCCACTGGGGTTTAAATACCCAGAAAGCTCAAGCGACTACAAAGCAACTGTCAGTGGTGCGACATCAACCCAAGGAACCAGCAAGCACTACCGCGCCGTAACTGGCAGATGGGCTTTAGACAAAGGAAAGCTATGGGTTTCTCCTTGGCTTAATTCTAATGAGATACTCGTAGTGGAGTGGGAAGGGTTGCAACAATCTTATGGTGACGATGATATCGTTCCTGACGATGCAGACTTTATTCGTGCATTAAAGCTGTATGTCCATAAGGAATACACAAGAGACTTTGATAACGATTACGAGAAGTACAGATTCCTTACCCTTGAGTTCAATGATGCTATTGGCGATCTGATATACGAATGCACCAAGCAAAATGAACTTAAATTGTACCCGCACTGCCAAGAAGCTTTTGATATTCTAGCGGCTAGGCGTAATGCAAAAGCAAGCGAGGAAACAACTGCTGAAGCTGATGCGGCTACAGAGCTTGTGTTCGCTCAGATAGGTGACTTTGGGGCTTCTGCTGGTACTGGCGATTACGACGGCACGAACGCTGGTTCGGTTGCCACTTTAGTCAAAAGCTGGAGTCCTTCATTTATTATCACGACTGGCGATAACAGTTACGACACTGATGGAAGCGACCCGGAATCTGGTGAAGACTACTACGATGTAAATGTTGGCCAGCATTACAGTGATTACATATTCCCGTTTGGTGAAAGCCAATCTTCTACATACACATCTTCAGCAACTGAAAACAAATTCTTTCCGTCAATCGGAAATCACGACTATGTCGCTGGGGAAAATCTAAGTGCGTACCTCTCTTACTTTACCCTTCCGGGTAACGAAAGGTTCTACGATTTCAAAAAGGGCGGCATCCACTTCTTCTGCATTAACAGCGGTATTAACACTGCTGGTGTGGCCAAGGAGCCAGAAGTTTTGGCTGGAAGCTCAACTCAGCACAGGGCTGAAGAGTCTGCACAGGGAGACTGGTTAGCCAGTAGGTTGGCTGATTCTGATTCTCATTGGAAGATTGTTTACTTCCACCATCCTCCGCATTCGTCAGATGTTAACTACAGTGGCGGTGCAAACGGAAACACTGAAATGCGTTGGCCTTTTAAAGATTGGGGTGCTGATATTGTTCTGTCAGGTCACGCTCACAGCTATGAAAGACTAAAGGATTCCAGTGACTTTCCTTATATTGTTAATGGGGCTGGTGGCGCTCCCCTAAGGGGATACCACTCAAGTGCATTAGCGACAGGGATCACTAGCGTTAAGAAGTACAACACTCTTCACGGCGCATTAAAGGGAACCATGTCCGGGGAAACCTTGAAGTTTGAATTCATATCCAAAGACGGAACCGTACAGGACACACTTACATTAACTAAAGCAGCTAACGCTGCATCAGCAACTTATTCATAATGGATTTCAGTAAAGTAAAAACGGAAAAATGTTTAAACGAAAAGTCTGAATCTGATTCAGTAATTTCTGAGGACTACAAGCCAGAGACAACTGATGACGCTAGGTGTTCAGACCCTGAGTTTGCCGCGCTGAATCCAACTCTTTGTAGCATTGTCCCGGCAATAGAAAAGCTCATCATAAAGCCAGAGACTGGCGCTCAAGTTGAAGAAGGCAAGTCGATCCGATTTACGGCTAGGCTGGTTTTTAAGTTTGGAGACACTACTAAAGAAAAAGATGTCACTGACTTATCGAAGTGGTCTTCATCTGATGAGGCTGTCCTTGGCTCTAAAGGCAATGGTCTTTTTAAAGCTGCTTATGTAGATGCGAATTCTACTGAGGCAGTGTTTGTGGAGTACAAGAATTCTAATGGTACGCACAATGCAAGCGCTTCAGTTACAATTGTAGATGAGTGCAAGCGAGTGGGCAGTGATATTGTTTTGGTGATGGATCGAAGCGGTTCAATGCTTCGCGAAGACACTGCTGGGGCAATAAGAATAGATGCCGCCAAGGAGGCCGCAAAGGCATTGGTTCGCGCAGCCAATATGCCAGACACGAAACAAGAAGGGGACACCACTTTGTACCCATTTGAGTTTGATCGTGTTGGCGTGATTTCATATGCAGGGGATAAGAATCATGGAGCTAATGTTTACACACATGTTGGTCTGACTCCCACAGAGGAGGCTGCGATCAGCGGGGTTAATGACATAGAAGTTTCTGAAGAGTGTGGCGGCAAGAGTACGAGTCTTAGCACATGTGCCACGGGAATAGGCGGCGGGATTAACTCTGCATATGAACTTCTTAAAAGCGAAACCCGTGGCGGTAAGCGAAGGGTTATTGTAGTTATGACGGATGGGGTTGAGAACGTGTGTGATCCAGCCCCGGAGACAATTGCTGCAACCATTAAGGCTAACGTCCCTAAGACAGTAAGTGGCATTACGGAATCCACAGGGACTGCTACTGCTACTACATCTGCCAACCACGGATTCACAACTGGCGACACGATTACTGTTAGTGGAGCAACGGGCGGCAATGCTTCTGTTTATAATGCTGTCCACACAGTAACTGTAACAGGGGCAACAACATTTACTTTTCCTGTAGCTTCTGGAACTGGCAATGCTGCGGGGACAATCAAGGCTGCAAACAAAGCTGCTGGTACTCTGATAGTAGTAGTGGGTTTCGGCGTAGATGGGGCAAAGGTGGTTCCTACATGCGCTGACGGAGTTACCAAATCAATAGACGCTTATTTGGGTTCTGATATTGCAAGCTGCAATCTTTATTATAAGGCAGATGAAATTGGGGAGCTTGTGAATGTGTTCACTAAGATTCATAAGTTGATTTGTGAAAACAACGGCTCTAACTCTCCTTGTGAATACATCCCGGCTCCAGCGGCAACACCTACAGTCAATCCCTGTTTGCAAGATAGGTACAACTACCAAGGCTTTAATAACTGGAATGTGTTTAAGGGCAAGGTCGATCTCATGGGCAATGATATATGGGACTCACTTCAGCCGGGGAATGGCCAGTATGTGGGTCTTATTGGAAACCGTGGCGATTTGCCCGTGACCAAGACTAATTCCAAGCCAGTAAGCGGTACGAATTGCCAGAGGTTTTATTCTCCTTTTGATGAAAGTTTTGGCGGCATAGCTACCGAAAAAAGTTATCAGCTTGCCAGTGGTAAATACCGACTTACCGTGAAGCTTGCTGGAAACCTTGAAGTTACTTTCCCAGATTTGGGGAATGATTTAAATAGTTCTGTCAGAGTTTCTGTTGGCGGTTCAATGAAGGGAGCTTCTCCGCTTGGGTATGTAAGTGATGTTGATCCTAACGGAACTGTTTCTTGGGGTTTTAAAAATGGTAAGCCAAGGCTTGTGACAAGAGAGCTAGAAGGCGGTCATTCTAAAATTTTTACAATCGATCCAACAAGTGGATTTGCTTCTTACTTTATGGATTTCAACTCTGATGGAGAGGATGCTGTAATTAGGGTTGAGCAATATCCTAAAGGCTGGGACACAAATGATTATGAGTACAGCGTACCCTCTAAGGTGTTTGAAGGTAAGGGGTGTTCTAATGTAATCAATCCTATCTCAGTAAGAGACTTCTCTGGGTTCACTACAAGTTTAGGGACTATGGTTCCTCTTGAGTATCTTGAGCATAGGAGGTACGAGACAAGTGGCGGCGATGAGTTTATTGGCCCTAAAACATTTGGCGTTTTAGTTGGTGAAGTAACTCTTGAGAGAATTGAAAGCTCATCTTCTAAGGTAACAATTTTTACCGAGAACTTTGATAACGAAAATGTTTGTGCCTAATGCTCACGATAGAAGAAATAAGAAGTCTTGAGCTAAGTAAGGGGACACCGTCTGGCCCAGATAGTTTCTGTACGATCATTGATGTCAATGGCTTGTGGGAAGGGATGTTCTCTCTTTATTCCATAAGGCTTTTTCACGATCAGCCAATTTACGTTATTTGCGATAAAGAAACAGAAAACATGATAAAGCATTTTGGCTTTAAAGATGTTTACTGTAAGCCTCAAGTTGATAGCGAATCCAACAGTAAAATAACTAAAGGGTTATTTAATGGCGGCTCCGATAACTACAAGAAAGAGTGGCATTACTTTCACCCTATTGAACTTATGTTCCGCAAGCCAGACGCTGTTGACTTTGCGTTATCAGATAATGATAGCACGTTAATGGTTGATGGAGACATCTATTACGTTAAGCCAATAGATGTTAAAATAGATTCAGATGTGGCGCTGTATCCACAGTGTGCGAACTATTTCCTAAACACAAACGATGAGTGGAGGGAGAAGATGGAGGAAAAGTACGGGGTTTATACTGGCTCAATGGTTTACACTTCGCATAAAGATTTTTCTGAATGGTGGAGGAAAGAGACAATTGAATCTAGCGTTTACTATGAGCAAGAGTGCTTGTCCCGTGCTGGTGACGCTTTCAGTGTAAAACATTTCCCAAGCACAGAGCAGATACAGTCTTACCATTTTCAAGGGTACGGAGACATGACACCGTATTTGGATAGGCCATGTAATGATGTATTAGATTACACTGGGTGGAAGATTGACAATGGACTTCATACTCAGCACGGAGAGATTACTTCTTTTCATTTCCACTTAGACCTTGGGGGCGTAGCTGCGCGTGGTCAAACTGTAGATTACAGCGCCAAAATATTAGGAAGAATATTTTTAACCATGCTTAGTGAATCTGATAATGACAACCACCAGAAGATGATTGAGTTTTATGCGAATAACATTAGGCGGCACATTAAACCAAATCCCGCAGAAGAAAGGGTAGCTGTTAATGCCTGACTTAATTAAGTCACACAAAGCGAAGAACTAAACAATGACTACTCCAATTCATCCAAAGGATCGCAAGCCTTGGCCATCTCTGCTTGAGAAGAATCTGCCAAAAGAAACAGATACAGTGCGAGTTGCTTTAGTGAAGTATCTGAAATTTACAATTACATTTTGGCGTTGGTTTAAGGGCATTATCAAATCAGACGGCGACTTCACGGATAGTTTCAAACAGCAGCTTTGCGGGATTGGGTGTGCTGGTAGAAAACCTCAGCCGGGTGAAGAAGAGATTGGCCCCGATCCCGATGACAATGACAAGAACCCTGACACTTCACCACCTCCGGGTGGGGACATGGCGTGTTGTAAAGATGCGCCTGACAAAGATAATAATTCTTTTACCTATTTTAATGTTGGCGGCTCGCTCAATAATTTTAACTACATTGATTTAAAGTGCATAAACAATACTAGGTATGCTGTTGTTAAAAACAGGGGGCATGATGTTACTATAAGCTCAAATGGAGAATTTAGGGACATACTGGACAACATGCCTATTGTCGTCCACGAAAGTGCTTATGATGAGTCAAACCAAACCACTCAAATAGATTTAGGTGGTAATAGAATTTATTACCCTTTGGGGCATAGGGGTGGTGGTATGGATACAACATTAATGTGGCAAAGATGGCCTCACGTTGAGGTTTTGATTTGGGGCCAAACTCCTAAGCTAATAGACAATGCGGGGATGACTAATCATCATCTTCTTGGAAGTCTTACGTTGTGTAAAGTTAAGAAAGTTAATTTCTTAATGAAGAACAATGATTACTGGATGGCTAGGGTTATTGTTACAGACCTAAGGAACGCCTTGAGTAGAGGAGGCTCTCCCTTTGATGTTGACTATTTCTTTTCTGATTTTTCTCTCGACTTAACAGTTACTAATGACGGCGGTTTAATTGTTAGAGATGATGACGGGAGAGATCAGATTGATTTAAAACACAATAGGAGCTTTCCTACGGCGGTTAAGCTTGGTAACAAACAAATCAATCAATCCGTGCTTACAAAAATTTGTGGCATAAGGGTTAGTGTTTTCAATCAAGCATTAGCAGAAGGCGCAAGACTTTTGCAGCAAGATTATTTGAATGGGGAATACACTCCTTTGCCATATGGATTGGGGTACTCAAGTAATAACGGGTGGAATACTGTCTTAACAATTTTTGAGGAAAGGTGGCTGGATGAATCCCCAGAGGGATGTTACGGCTATCCACATAACACACAGGGTTTCATGGGAATAAGACAACTTCAGTTTTTATGGAGAAATAACAACACGGGAGAAACGCCATTTTATCCCGACTCAATACGAAATTGGGTCGATTCGAGAGGAAGAATATTTTTTGATAACTACAGAGCGGAGAATTAAACAATGCCTAGTCCAATTACCCCAAACAATCTAAAAGATAAGTTGCCTAACATGGATGCACCAACCGTGTGCGATAGGCTAAAGAAGGTGCTAGTAGATTTCCCTAAGCAAGTATATGAATTTGTTTCATATATTTGGGATGAGGATGGGAATCTCACTGAAAGCTTTAAAGATGATGTTTGCGCTATTGATTGCGGAACCATAGAAGAAATTGTAGACCCCAAGCCGCCCACAGTAGACCCCGGCGACGGCGGCGGGGGAAGAATTAAAAAGCCAATACTAAAAACAATTGCTGGCCTCAGACATGATGGGGGTATTCCTATAATTTGGAACCATGTGGCTGGTGCTACCCATTACGATATTTACAGATACAAGCCAACGAATTCAAAGCCAACTCTAACCATTGCCGAAGTTCCAACGCTTGCAACAAGGCTAAGAAGAGACTTGAAGCCGTCTAGTGGCGGAATACAAAGCGGCCCACAGCCAAATACTGGGCAAGGAACTACGAGCGATGGTTATCTCTATCACAGGGTGCAAGACAATACATGTTTGTATGTTGATATAAACGGTGGGCCTATCTATGACGGCCAAGGGGGAATTGATTACACAGGCAGTCAGGTTGATAGCCAAACCCTGTATCACTATTGGGTTGTTGGAAGGAACCTTGAAGGGAGTGAGGTTGTGACTGGGGCATTAAGTAATTATGTAAAGGCATTTGCTAAGTATCCCACTGACTACTCTTCGTCTGGAAATGCAGACAAACTTTTGTGGTCGGGTAATGAAGAAACTGTCCCGTCTGGAAAATCGTATATGAGGGTCGTACTCCGAGGCGGTGGTGGCGCTGGCGCTGGCGGTGGAGACTACATAGTTCAGTCCTTCAATGCTCCGTACATTAAGAACATAACAGATAACGGGAGCAGCGAATTGACGTTTGAGACATACACAACTCACGGTTTCAATAGGGGCGACATAGTGAAGCTAACTGAATCAACAGATTCAAATGGAGGACAATCTTGGGACGGGGAATACACCATTAGCGAGTTTGTGAACAGTAAGACATTTAAGGTGACTGGTAATGATTACGTCACTCATTCTGTAACTGCTGCTCGTACTACTTTTACTCCAACCGGAGAATCAGTTGCTGCATATGGAAAGTTTCACAAGTCATCCAATGAGGTTCCTCTTGATATTCCGGGTGCTGGTGGTGGCGGCGGCGCATTGCTTGTCGCTTCATTTTCTATCCTTAATGCAAGCAGTGATTCAACTAACGGGGTATCTAAGGTGCGCTGCCGAACATTAGATAGCGCTGGGAATGTTGTTGATTATGTAGCAAGAGGGCAAACGGCGGATAAATTAACTGGATACACTGAAGAGGCTGTTGTCCCTTATAATAAGGGCGGTGTCGGAAGGGAGTCTGTTTCTGTTGAGCCTAAATGTGGAGAGCCGCATCAATCTGATGCAAACTCAACTAACAATGGCGGGGGAAGTGGTTATGTGACTGTTTTGGAAATATATTCTGGCAGCAATAACTGGCAAGAAGTCGCTAGGGTTTCTCACGGAAAAGGAGGGGGGTATAGCGATGTCACCAGTTCGTTTACCGGAAGAGGTGGAGACGGCGGCGCAAAGCTTGGAACTGCATCAACTACAAATAGATCAGTCGGAGCGACGGGGGTCTGCACTTTAAACACGGGCGCAAAGCTTGGAACTGCCTCAGCCGTAGGCAAGCTTGAGTATGCCGGGACTGCCGGGACTGATAGCGGGGCTGGCCAGAGAGGCACAATAAGAAGAGGGTGGCCCGGAATCGGCGGGTACATTTGGGATTCTGCTAAGCCGACATCAGTTGGTGTTGCTAGAGCTATGTCTAACAATTTTTACAGAAGCTCTAATGGTTTTGACTTAGGCGCTCCGGGTTCCGGGGGGTCTGGTTCTCTTGGCGAGACTGATGAAGGCCAAAGCTATTTTGCTTGGGGAGGTCACGCTTTAGGTGGGTGTGCTTGGGTTACTTACTCTTCTAATGCCCAAAACGATTACTAAATAACTGGGCCAGATATTATGCACGTTTCACCGAGAGCAAAATTATACGAGATTAGGCCACTTACAGGGCCGCTAGACCCGCAGACATCTCCTGACAGTGTGGTTGCTGGAGCGCACAGGTGGGTTCAGAACTTTAGAGTGAACGCAGCGGGGACTCTTGAGAGGTCAAAGGGCTGGACTAAACTGTTTCCTAGCGCTGGGGTTAACTCTGATTTACGGGATCAGCTTCTCTCAAAGTCCTCAAACTCTGAGGCAGTTGAAGAAGATGTCACTCTGGTGGAGCAAGTAAAAACCACAGAGGGTTTTGGGAAGCTAATAGCTGGCACTAAGTCTCGTCTCTATTCCTACAACCCTAAGACTAAAAACTGGAAATTAATTGGGGATGAATTGGGTGGCTTAGGTAGGTGGAAGATTGCCTACCTTGGAGACCATTGTGTTTTTGTTAATGATTCTGCCAAGCCTTATTACTGGAAAATAGATCAGCCAGTAGAGGGTACTAGCTCCAGCAATGTTAACTCCGTTAAGGAAATAGAAGGGTTTTCTGCCATAGGTTTAAATAGGATAAAGCACATCAAGGAATGGAGGGGCTTAATGTTCTACGGCAATGTGCATGAGCATAATGAGTGGATACCAGACAGGCTTGTCTGGAGTGATTTTAAAAATCCTTTAAGGGTGGAGGCTGAGGTAGAAGATTCTCTTGCTGGCTATCAAGACCTTGGACACGGGGAAAACATTATAGGCATGGAGCCTATAGCAAACTCACTTCTTGTTTATACTGAGAGAGGCATATGGCAGTTTGATATTGCTGGAGGCACAGGTACAGATGTTCTTTCTTTTCGCAAAAGGTACACAGATGAAGATAGCGGAAACTCTCTGCCATTTTATAAGAACACTTTAATTGCAGCGGGCGATAATCATTTTTACTTAGGCAGAGATGGTGTTTACTTTTACAATGCGTACAGAGCAAAGCCAGATAAGCCAGATTGGCTGCATGTTGCTAGTAGCATTATCACAAACGATATCAACTCTGATTTGTGCGAGCTTCCTGTAGCAGCTTTCAACTCATTAACAGATGAGGTTTGGATTAGCTGGCCAGAAAAAGGCGCTACCAAAAATTCAAAAACAATAATTATTAACATTAAGCACCAGCATGTTTCCTATATGGATGCTGGCTTTAACGACTTCGTTACCCACACATCAAAGTCTTACACTAGCCTTGGTGAATTTCTTGTGAACAATTGCGTTTGCACTGAAGCTAAGATTGCGAGCTTTAGGGAAACCCCAGAGGGGCCAAGTAATTGTGACGGATCAGATAATTTTAGCAGCACATTATGTTCTCCAGCAATCAACAGTATTTATTCAACGACATCAGAAACATATGGCGCTTTTTATGATTCAGATACTATTATTTCAGAAGATTTGTATGGAGCCGAATCTTCTGGAAGTTTGTATGCTAAACTGGGAAGCCAAAAGTTTGCTGATCTTTGCTCAGATACTTGTGATGAAGAAGCTGTCTTTGTGATGGCTTATGCTACCGACAATTGTTTGAAAGCAGACGGGGGTAGCTTCACAAGAACTAAGTGTATATCCAAGTCTGGGTGCGGAACATATGAAGAAACTGATTTTAGGTCACTGCTTAGAAGCCCGGCGCTGAGGCTTAATAGTCCCCAGCATGAAAAGCTTTTAAGAACATTTGTCCTTGAGTTTGAGCATGCTTCTAACGGGGGCGGGATTGATTTGATTGTTGGGCAATCTGCTCAAGCGATAGACTCAAACACAAAAACTTTGGGGTGTGGGCTTGTCTGGACTGACCCTGTAAGCAGAGACATTAGATGCGTAACAGGCAAGGGGAGCAAGGCTCATAAGTCAGAAGGAACGAGGGCGAATGAAGAATTGAATTGGCCATGCTATACTAGGGGGAGAAATATTTATTACCAGATAGCAGTGTACGGCACTGATGGTCAGTTTGAGTTAAGCGCAATTAGGTTATATGCCGAGACTAAGAAATCTTAATGCTGAGGACAGGGCTACTATTGATGCCCTTATTGACGAAGCGAAAAACAGGCCGCTGACATCTGACGAGATAAGGCGGCTTTGGTTTTTATCCAACCCAGATAACGATTATAAGATAGACTTTCCGGGCAGACATGGCGCAGAAGCGCCTCAATTGTATTTAGATTTATACAATGGACAAATCTATGAACTTCTTAAAGATGGTGTAACAAGATCATATGTTCATTTTGTTGATGAAAAGCTTTCTGATTTTTTAAATGTCTCTTCTGGGGGTGGCGGGTCAAATAGGGGTGGTGGAGTTTTTGCTAGGTTTGCCCCTGTAAAATCTAAAGCTTTAAGAAACGCCTTGCCAGAATTCCCTAGAGTGCCTCACGGAGTGAAGGTTAAGTTTCCAGAATTATTAAAAGACTGGAATAAATATGAGGAAGAGTTGCAAGAGTGGGTTAGGTCTGTTCAAGACAATTTAAGCTAATGCCAGATGAGTTAATTTATTCCTTGTGGGCTGATGCCCTCACCAACGAACAATCAAGAAATCTTGGGACATCTTGGAACAAGATGTTTGATAACGATGCTTGGACTGATGAGGAGTTGGATTTGCTTAATGAATATGCAGATTACGTTTCTAGTGCTGAGCCTAATAACCCATACGATGAGTGGAGAAGGTCAGTGCTTGGATTCAGCATAAAGCTAAACAGTCCTTGGAATGAAAGAAGACCAAGAAGCACCGGGCAAAATAAAAGTGGAGTTTTTGGTGGCCCTGTAAACTGGGGAGGACATGTAATAGTTATCCTAACATTTGCAGCGAGAAGGAAACTAAATGAATACGAACATCTGTTTCTTAAATATTGGCTTGATACCTTTACAAGTCCACAATTCAATCGAGATGGTGGGAGTTTTTATATTAAGGAATATGAAAAAGCGAAGCCAAGAATTTCTGTTTACACATCTTTGTTAAGCGACATAAACGGCCTTGAAGGAACAGCGTTTGAATACCCTCAGGCTCCACCAAATTATTATGCTGTAGCTGCTTACAGATATGAAAATTTTTCTGGTTCATCTACAGGATCGCAATCGCAAGATTCTCAAAATATTTCTGCTGATGTTGCCATCCCTGTTGTTCCGTTTATGCCGAAGTGGAGCGACAAGATTGTGGAGAAGTTTCATAGGTCTACTGACCCAGAAATACAGGAGTACAGTAAGGCTTTGGACGATTGGGTTGTCTCAGTTGAGAATATACTCAAGGGTGGTTAGCTAGTTTATATGCGCTTGTGATAAAATTCAGCCGTTATGGCTGTATTTGACAGGCTTCAAAAGAATCAGCGCCGAGGCAACATGATTGCCCAGCCTGTACCAGTTCGTGGCTTTCCGGTTGACCAAGCTGACCAGTCTGGTCAGGCGAAAAACCCCTATCAGATAATAGAAAATAAAAAGTCAGATGAATTGTCTGATAAAATAAGGGGGATTATGGGCGGGGTGGGTGACAATCGATCCACCGACAGAACTCTACGCAACTACAACAGGGCTTTAAACCAAGGCAAAGCCAAGCAGTTTGCCAATCAAGAGTCTAATTATCTTTCAAGCTACTTCGATGGCTCAGCAGAGTCAGATATGTCCAGCATGCGTAACGATGCTGCGGCTGCTCTGCGGCGGGCTGGTGATCTTGCCCGCCAAAATGTACGCAGAGACTTAAAGCTCTCAGGTCTTAGAAGTAGGGGCGGCGCTTCCAGTAGGCTGGACAGGATGGCCTTAGATAGAAACCTTGCCATAGAGACAGACATAGCGAACAGGATGGCTGACCAGAGGCGAGCAGACTTTGATTACCTCAACAGGCTTAGAAGCAGTGCAGTTGGCCAGCGTCAAGGAATCTACGACAGGCTGGCTGGTAGGGAGCTTATGGGGGAACAGGCTAGGCTTGGACTGCTGGGTCAACAGGCTGGATTGCTAGGCCAGCTAGGTGCAGCCGACAGGGCTAACACTGTTTATCAGTTAGCAGAAACCCCAGAGTTTACACAGCAACAGGAATATCAAGCTGCTCTTGAGGCCCAAGGCTTCAACCCTATGGCGATTCCGGGTACTGGGTACGCTTACGACATGGGGCAAACCGAGCCTTTTGCTAGGTTCCCGCAAGCGCCGTTTGTTGGGTATGGCATTAACCCAGTAAACAATCTGTATGGATATCAATATGCTGAACCAGTGAACACATATCCCAAAGTCCTAAGGCAAGTCTAATGGCAACAATCGATGAAATCTTGAGGAGGACTGCTTATAAGCGTCCATACATGAAGAACTACAAGCCCATGTTTGGGACAAGTTCTGGAGGCACTGGAAGATTTGGCGGCAGCAACTTTGCTTCATCAACTTTAGGCTACTCCAATACTCCTAATGGGGAAAGGTTCAAGCCAACCGAGAAGTTCTTCTCAGCGTTTACTCCGGGTATAGCTTACGACTCTTTTGAAGAAGCTTTGGCTGTAGGCAAGGAAGCTAGGGACACTCAAGATTTAGAAGATTACAAATCATATGCTAACTCATTCGGGGTTTCTCCGAGCGCAGAGGGCTTTGATGCTTACCGAAAAGAAAAAGGGGCAGAGCGGCAGCAAGAACAAGCTCAGTCGCAGAAGAATGCTGCTGTAGCTAGGCAAATCTTTGAAAAGGAAAGAGCGCTAAGGATTGCTGAAAGAGATAAGGCTATAGCTTTGCAGCAAGACAGAGCTAAGCAAATGCAACTTGAGGCATATAGAAGGGCTTCGATTGCTCAGAAAAGAAGAGCCGCCCAAATGACTGATATGAGGAGCAGAAGAGAAGCTGCTCGCACTGCTCAGAATAACAGGATGAAGCAGCTAATGGATAACGCTGCTAAAGGCTATTACTCTGACATGAGCAGAGATCAGTTTGCTAACATGATTAACCAAGCCGGGGTGGATAACCCTCTTGATGTCACTCAAGCAGTTGGCGGGTTTGACGCTTTCAATACAAAAGCACAAGAAGATCAAGCAAGAATAGATCAGTCTTTAAGGGAAGACCAAGTTAAAGCCGCTGAAGGCATCATCAAAAATAACCCTCGCTCGTTATACACTTTTGCAAAAGAACCTGAGAATATTTCTCAGCTTACAATGCAAGATAAGTATAGGCTCAATGAGCTTATGAGGAATGAGAACCTTGAGATTGAGAGGACTAATCAAGCTTCAGCTATGGCAGAAGAAAGCTGGAACAATAGGGTTGATTTTCTTGCCAACGAAGTTAGAACCGATTCTGAGTTTAAGGATAAGCCAGAAGAAGTGATTCAAGAGGAGATATCAAGGCGAAAGGAATCAGATTTGGGTAATGCTGAGGGCGAAGATTTAACATTGGGTAAGCTGCTTAAAATTTATGAGGGCCGCATTACCGGAGACTTGATTAATAACCCTATCTTCCCCAAGGCCACAGCCGAGCCTAGCCCATTCTTATTCCCGACTAAAGGGGTGGTTGATGGCTACTTTACTGGTACGGTTGACGAAGCAACAGGGCAAGTTTATCCGCTGGAGCCGGGTGATTTCTCGGACGATCCTAACTATTACTACGGAGATACCCCGGCTGGCGTTAGCAGTGATACAGAAGTATCACCAATGACTCCAACCCCAGAACCAGATACCCCAGAACCAGATACTCCTACTCCATTAACTGATGATGGCCCAGCCCCGCTTCCAGATGAAATGGTTGGTTCGACTGTAGGTGACAATGAAATGGTGACGGAAGTTCAAGAGCGCTTAGCTCAAGGGCAAACTCCAGAAGAGATAATGGGTACTCCTCCGACAATTCAAGGAGATGAAGGATTGTTTGATCCATCTGGAAATTTCTTCCAAAGAGGAGGCACTACCATAGAAGGGAGCAACTTGCATCAAGGCAGCAAAGCTTGGACTAACTTCGGCGGCATGGCTGCTGGAATAGGAAAGCTTCCAGTTGCTATGCTTGCGGGAGCAGCCGAAATTCCTGTAAATGCCTACAGGACTGCTACGGGAAGCGCTCCTACTGGCCCTCTTTTTAGCAGAGATGTTAAGTCGATCCCAATGCTCGACCCGAAGGAGTATGGCAAGTACGGGTCTAATAGAATCCCAGTAACAAAGCAATACGCAATAGATGTCTTGCTTCCCGCTTACAAAAACCAAGCTAGGTCGCTAGAGTTTCAAGGAAAAATGGCTGACCAAATAGCAATGTCTAATCTGAGAAAAAACTATTTAATCATTGAGGAATTCATTTAATGTCTACCTATTTACCGCCTAACCAATTTACCCCTTTTACTTCTTACGAAGATTACGAAGCTGATCTTCTAGCTAAACGTAAAAAAAAAGAAGAGGATGAATTCGATGAGCTAAGCAGCGCTCTTGAAGATAGCGATTACAAGTCACTGATAGAGGAGTACAGTGACCTTGGCTTTGAAAGGTCAGCAGACACATTAACTACAGTTGCTGGCGCTGCAAGTGTAGGGCTGGAAGGCTTAGGAATAAAATCCGAGCCAGAGATGTTCACGCTTCCGAGTATTGGCCCTGCTCCAACCCTCTACAAATCTCTTACAGATGCTAAAGCTTTAGGTGCTTCGATCTTTGGGGATGACCAAGACATACTTGAGGCTAGGGAGGAAAGCGAACAAGCTAGGCAACTATATAAACAAGATGTACTTGATGAGCTAGACGCTGTTGATGGCGGTGAGCTTACAAAACTTTCTTATCAAGCGACTGAAGCGCTCACTCAAGAACTTCCTTTTCTTATAACTACTGGCGGCATAGGAACAGTAGCTAAAGCAGGGGCTAGGCAAGCGCTCAAGAAGGCAACAGCAAAAAAATTAGGCAAAGTAGCATCAGCCAAAGAAGCCGGGGATTTAGGTGCTGAATTTGCTGAGCGCCAAATAATTGATAGCTTCAATGACAGTGTAAATGCAATAGGCAGAAAAGCTACGATAGGTAGCTTGGCTACTATTCACGGTATTCGTTCCGGTAGTGGCACATTTACTGAAGCCGCTGAGAAAATTGCTGGAGACAATTATAAAAAGATTCTTTCTATAGACCCAGAAATCGACCCACAAGAAGCTAGAGATCAAGCATACTTGCAAGCTCAGTATGGCGCACTTAAACCAGCTATAGCTTCTGGCGCTATAACTAGCTCACTGGTTAGTTTATTTGGGGCAACTGGTATTGAAAGGGTGTTTGCTAACCCGACTAAAGGTAGAGAGGTTATTAAAGATTTCTATGGGATATTTACTAGAACGGGAGCAGATGCTTCTAAGCAATTTGGCTTAGAGTTTTTTGAGGAGGGATTAGATTCCACCCTTCAAGGCGTTCTTGCTAAAAAGACTTTTGATCCCAAGCGTTCAAACATAGATATACTTTCTCGCGGTTTACATGATGGGTTTTTAGGTGGCTTAGCTGGCGCAAAAATTGGTGGCACAATGGCCTTTGCTCAGAACTTTGAGAACTGGGTTAACTACAAGCTAGGGGTGCAAGGGACATTTGAAAGCGACATGAAAGATTTCGCACCAGATGTTGAATCTTTTATAAGAAAGCATGCCGCAGAGTTTGATATCGCTGAGGAAGATATTGCAGATGCGGCAAAGAAGATAGAAGAGGCCATAGTTAAACAGTACGAACTGCACCGCAAGGAAGCTGAGGGCATTGTCGGGCCAACGCCAGAGATGGATACTGTCACCCCAGATGACGGCCTATCTGAACCCGTTGTAAGCGAGGACATGCTTAACCAGTCTTTCGCTGAAGGCAAAGCAGATGCAGAGTCTGGATTTACTGAGTCATCAATAGCTAAGTACAACAGGCTTAGAGAAGAGTTTGGGGAAGAGGTGGCCCAGTCTTACATGGACGGGTTTAGCAGCGTAAACCAAAGCCAACTTGAGAAACAACTTGAGGATGATACTGCGGAAATAGGTGAGCCAACTACACTTCGCCAAGAAGTTAAAGATGAAGCCGAAAGCAAAAGATTAGACTCATCAAGATATAAAGATTTACAGCAGCAAAAAGACAGAAGAGACAGGAGGGCTGGCACATTAGACCAAGCAAAAGAATCTGCTGCTACAAACACATTCCCAGAAGACGGAGGTACTCCTCGCAGTGCAATGGAGGGGGTTAATCCCACCGATAGATTTGGTTTTAATAGGGAAGAAAGAGTTACAGAAGAGGAAGAACTTGAGCCGGGGTTGCGAGAGGCTAGGGATGCGATACAAGAAGGGTACAGCGAACTTAGTAGCGAGAACGAAAGAGGTGCTGGGTTAGATAACTTCCGCAACAAATCTAAGAATCTTCTTAACAGGATGAAGAGGGTTATTAGTAGGCGTTTCAGTGAGAAGCCTAAGCCGAAGAAGACTAATAGCGAACCTCTGCCAGAATCTGTATTTAAGGATTTAGAGAAAACAAAAAGATATCTTGAGATATCTGAAACGACAGAACAGGAAGAAGATTCAGCGCCGAAGCCAGCCAAGAAAAAACCAAAGGGGCCACAAGCTAAGCTTCCAGAGACAGCGCAAGACAAGGCTTCAAAGCCAAAGCCAAAAGCTACTAAAAAGTCTGAAGAATCTAATCAGCTAGAAGAAGAAGTAAGTCAGGAGCGGGAGTCTTATGCCGAGCCAGACTCTGGAACTATTGTCTTAGCTGGACAGAGAGGGGCAGGGGCTAAGCGCTATTACCCGGAGGCCATACAGGGCAAGAAAGCTTCAGAGGAGTACGACCTCAACTTGACTCTTGGGCCTAACAAAAATCCTCTGTCAGTCAGAATTAATAAGACCACAGGCAAGATTGATGTGGGTTACACTCGTAAAGACGGCAAGAGGCAGTGGGTCTACAGGACAACCGACGAAGGCTTAAAGCAAATTACGATTGACTCAAGAGAGGGGACTAGGGGTAAGCAAGCTATAAACGGAGCTATCATCCCAGAAAGCATGCTCACTAAGAATGCGTTAGCCAATTTAGATGAGGATGGCAATAAGCTGGAGACTCCAATATGGGAGTTCAACCCCAACAATAAGATTTCCAAAAAAGTCAGCGATGCAAAGTCTGAGCTAAGCAGAAAAGGTAGCGATAAAACCTTTGCTGAAGAGATTGTTTCTAATGTTAAGGACGATCAACTCAGGTCTGCTTTAAGTTTGATGATTGATTCTGGGATGCTGAGCGAAGAGGGAATCAATTCAATAATTCTTGCGACTAATAGGTACAGGATTGATGGGGTTTACCCAAGGGCAAAATCAGAACCACAATATCTGGGCCAGTTATTGGAGAACTCTTTTCAGTTGCTGACTGAGGGCAGTAGGTACAATGAAATAATGGGGAGGAATAAGTCAGGCAGAGAGATCACTGACACCGAGAACCTAGAGCAAGACTCCCTAAAGAAACTTTCTGGGGAAGTGATCGTCACCGAGAAGAAAGACGAGAACGGAATCATAAAGCTGAGCGTCTCCGGTAGGACAATGTACTTGAGGCAGTACAAGCAAGGATTTGCTTTTGCTTATGACAAGAGAAGCATCAAGGAAGAGGGCGCTATATACAGCAACGTCAGGGCCGAGTCCAAGCTCAGGGCGAAGACGCAAGCCAAGGCAAAAGAAGAACTAGCTGAGATTGTCCAAGAGGATTTTGAAGGCATGAACTTGGTTGCTGTGTCCAACATTATCGCAAAGAGTAAGGAACAAAAAGGAATGGAAGAGACTCAATCAAAGAGTCTGGAATCAATTGACCAATCCCAAGTTCAAGACCAATTAGATTCTGTCGAAGGAACTGAAGCCGTTACCAATAAGCTAAGTGATGTTCCGTCTAGCGAGATTGCTTCAACCCCGGAAACAGATGAAGCTGCCATAGAGAGAGAGTCTTTAGGCGGCAATCGTTTTAATGTTGTCCAAAATTATATTGATGTAATATCAGAAAACAAAATATTAGCTGATAGACTTGCGGCACTAAGGGAAGAGGGGCATATAGACGAGGAAGGATTTGTAAATAACCCTGACAAAGTTCTTAACTGGGCCAAATCTGTTGACCCTAATAGGGCGAATGCAATTGCCGATGTTGCTTTCGAGCTTTACGAGCGCATTCACGGATCACTAGCTAAGATCAGAGCTAAAAAACCTCAAGACGATAACCTAACCGGGGTAATCAGAGAGGCTGAGACAGCCAAAGGTAAGCAGCAACTTGAGGAACTGTTATCCAGAGATGATATAGGGTTATCTCAAGAGCAGAGAAGCCAAGGTTTAAGGCTGCTGCAAGCAATACATCCTGACTTACTTCAAAGTTTATCTTTAAGCGTTAGCCCGACAATAGATTCAGAGGGGAATACAAACATAACTTACGAGGGCAGTTTCAATTCAATGCTTAACTTGGCAGAAATAGCCACAAGCATTGACTCAAGCCCGGACGTTGTTGCCCATGAGATAGCCCACTTTACTGCGAAGCTATTACCTCAGAATTTAAAGAGCGAAATAAAAGAGGTAAGGGCAAAAGAACTGGCCAGAAAAGTTAGTGAGCTAAGCAAAAGAACTGACAGTACAGGGAGGTTGTCGTATCAAGTTGCCAAGCAGATACAGGAGAGAGGTGAAGTTACTTCCGCAGATTTTGGCAGCTTATTGCCAGATGTTAATGAGGTTGGGGAACAGGTTATCACTGAAATAATTAAGGACACTTATTACCTTACAAACTCTGATGAGTATTACGTCAATGGACTGGTTAACAGAAACAACCAAAGCACATTCAAGAAGGGCGTTGAGTATGTTAAGTCTATTATCGACGCAATACTAAGCGCGTTTTCAATTGATACTGCATCAAACAGAAATCGTGAAAGACAATTCTACGCTGAGGTTGATGCTGTATTTAATGTGCCTAAGCAAGCCAGCATTATTAGCGCAGCTTTACCGGGCGGTCTTTTATTCAGAGGGAACGTAGAGGCGGCTAGTGTTAGCAGTGTTACAAACCCAAATCGCGTTGAAGCTGGGGTCGATCTCTTGCAGCAACAAGGCAAGACTGAAAAAGCAGAGAACTTAATTCGGCAGTCAGCAGCGGCAACAGGAAAAATAGACAAGCTTATAAGAAAGCATATAGCTGCTGATGCCAATGAGTCTGTCAGGAGAATGCTTAACCTAAGCAAAGGAGACAGGATTAATGCGCTCACCAATAAGCTGCCAGAGAAGGCAGAGTTTGAATCAATCATTCAAAAGTTTAATGAGGATGGGCATCCAGAATTAGCAGAAGCTACTGCTCTTTATGCGTTTGAGTTTCTGAAGATCATTGAAAGGCGCAGGGAGATTTTAAACAAGAGGCTGGCCAAACTTGAAGAAGAGATAAGAGGAGATAAGTTTGCTAAAAGAATGCGGGATGTGGTCGGAAAGAAGACTGCGGCTGATTGGTACAGGGAGGCTGAAGCGGATGCAAGTAAGGCTCTTGATACGGCCATAAAGATTCTGGCAACCGGAGAGGTAAGCAGTGAGATGGGGAGGAACTCAGCAATAGTTCAAGCTGTATCCGATCTCGCAGTGCTTGAGCAAATGCAAAGGAACACCCCAGACCTAAACAACAAGGTCAAAGAGGTGGCATCGTTGTTATACAGCACTCCTACTGGGCAAGAGATATTGCTTAGAGACCAATCGACTGTACCTAATACAGCCGAGTTTGGTAATGAGATATTTAACTGGCTGAGAGGAGTTAAGAAGGGGCTAGGCGAAACGATAACGAACGACGATAGAGATATGTATCGCGTTGCGTCTACGCTTTTAGCGAGTAACGCCAACATCAAGAAGAACATGCTGGCTGTTGCGCTCTCAGAAGACCCTGACATCAACAAGCTTGAGGTTGAGGCCAGTGCCAAGCAATTAATTGCAGCAATAAAAGACCCAGCTACTAGGGCCAAAGCGATTAGGGATGCAATGAAAGATGTTCGCGACCTGACTACTAAAAAAGCCAGAGCGCAACTCTTAATGCAGCAGTCGCTCGGTAACATAAAGGCAAAGCTTCGGAGCATGTCCAACACAAGAGACGCTGTTGCTGCTCTTGACCGCGTTCTTAATGACCCAGAGTTTGTGGAGTACAGAAGAGTGACTGGGGAAATGGCTGGTCGCTCAGAAGATAAGCCGTCTGGCTTGCCAGATATCTATGAGGAATTCGCAGAGGGTTACATTACAATTCCTAAGCCGCCGTCAAAGATTGATTCAGAGAACAAGCAAGATAATGTTGTTAAGGTTAAGCTTCTCAGTGGTGGTAAGAATGGGGATGTAAGCGCACTTGAAAATTTAGCTAAGCTCAAAGAAGCGGCTAATGATATACAAAGCTGGCTGAGCGAGAACCAAGACAGTCCTTACTTTGGCTTCTACAACAACACGCTCCAACGCATCAACAGTATGTACTTGTCGGAGATGGTGATGCACCACACGACCAACCAAAGGGCGACACCGACTAAGTATGGGCAGACACTTTTTCTTGGTGTAATGGATGCGATGCTTGCCGACTTACCAACTAAGTCAGCGGCTATTGCAAGAAAGTATGTTGAGGCTCACAATCTTTATTACTCTTGGTTTTCTGCGTGGCAAGAGCGAACACAACCTAAGTGGAGGAACCTTGTTTATGATGCAGCTAAGAGTCATGGCTACGAGAAGAGGTGGTTTGGTGATAGAACTTCTGCCATTGAGGCGGTAAGGCAGTGGAATGAAGACGTTGGTCGAGAGCTAAGGGCGAGCTACCAAGAAGACGGGAACAATTACATAGCTGGCCAAGCACTTAGCAATGGCCATGTAGTGACCAAGCAAGACATAGAGTTACTTGAGTACGAGAGTCAGATTACAGAGGAAGCTTTTGAGTTTAATAAAAACGTAACTGAGTACAACGAGTCCATTCAACCTCAAATGGTTAAAGGTATTCTCGGAACCATGCGCTTACCAGTTAAGCGGGGTAAGATGATGCTGCCCAGAAGGTTCAGTGATACTGGAATAAATTTAATAGAAGAGTACGCTCAGTTTAAGGCGAGCTTTGAGGAGAAATCTAAGGCTGGCTTATATGACATACTGTTTAACGAAGCGGAAGAGACAGCTAATGCTTTGATCTCTTTCATAGGAGACAGGAACCCTCAATGGGTACGAGCCACTAAAGAAGACGGGATAAGCGAATCTGTTTACAACACAATCGCTTCGGAGTTGCGGGAGAATCGGCATGAAGATGATGGCCAGTCAGTGCCTGACTATGTGGCGCAAAGGATAGCTGATCTTTCTTCACTTGAGAGTGTGAGCAAAGCCAAAGAAATGCTCATGGAGGAAATCACTCCAGTCTTGGAATCACTTGAGAAGGTGATGGGCAAAGAGATCAAAGAGCCAGAAGGTGAAAGCTCTGTAACCGTACAGAACTACAGGAGTGCAAGCCCCTTTGATACTCAGCGTAAAGATGTGCTGGCTCCTTACTTCTTTTATGATTACGGATTTAATAACGACTACGAATTTGGAGGATTCGGATTCAAGGGGGCAACTGGCCCTGCCGCTAATGTTGTCCGGTCTATTGACTCAGCAATAGAAGAGTTAAACAATTTATCTACTGGCAACCTTATCGAAAAGCTTGAGCAAAAATATGCCAAGCGACTCGGCTTGCGAAAGAAGTCCACCAAGGTTCAGCAAGCTATAGCTAAAGAGCTAGGCATGGACGTAAAGGTTGGAGGCACTTATCCAGACATAAGAACTTTCATTAGGTCGAAGAAAGCATTACTTGAAAAGTATTCTGAAAGTTATAAGAAGGCTTTCACTCAGGTAGGAAGCTCAGAGTACAGTGCTGACTTAGCGCCGGGAGGGGGAGAAAGATTTTATAGGTCTACAATTGGTGGTGTCTTGATGTCTATCTTGACGCTGGCTCGAAATCTAGCTGAAGCACCTATACATGGTGGAATAATTTACAATCAGTTGCTTGGCAACGGAGTGTTTGGAACGCCGATTGGATTTGCTACAGGAATGCTTTATACTTTGCAACAAGGATTGGTCTTGGCTTCTAAGACTGCATGGTATGGGGGTAAGGCAACAACTTTCGGTGTCCTTACAAAGAGTTTACCTAGTGCATTCAAGGGAGTTGTTGAAAGCAGGGGCAAGAAATTGCTTCGGCCTGACCAGATGCTACGAGGATTCATTCACCCTATTACAGAAGAATTAGCGAACGTCATCCCTCAGCGAAACAGGGAGTACCAGATGCTCGCTGAACGAGGCTTGGCCATGCCAGTTGACCCCTCTGAAACTGCGGGGAACTTTGATAGGTTTGTTGAGACCGGGGGTAGGCTTGTTGAACAAGGCAGTGACAACCTAATAACCAGAACTCTTGGCGGTTTAATGGGGCAGTATGAGTCAGGCTTGGCTCTTGTTGGTAGGCCAATCTTCCCAAGGCTTGGTGATTTATTTGGTAATAATATCTTAGCTAAGTTGGGATACAACGTAGCTCATCACTTAGAGAAGAGAGCGAGAGAGGCTTACTACGCAAGGAAAGAAGAAGGAGTTAGCTTTGATGAAATGATTTCCCCGGAAGAGTTAACCAGAGGGAACAAAGCTTCTTTAGCTGAAGCTAGGAACTTTGCCTCAAAATCTGGGGTGTCAAACTTAGACCAAGCTGTTAAAGATTTTTGGAACAAGCTTGAGGAGGCTGAGGGAACCGGGGAAAGCACACGCCACATAAATCTTTTCACCGCACCTCAAAGGGATGGCATGGCTGCAACAATGGTAACAACCATTAACATGGCCACACCAAGCAACAGGCCAGTACAATTTAGAACAAGCACGGCAGCAAGATGGTTCTTCCCGCTGATGGGTTGGCCAGCTAATGCAGCAACAGTATGGGGTAGAGCAGCTTTTGGTAGGTCGGGCCAAGCTGGAAGACTTAGGGAATTTTTAAACTCAATGGTTTGGATAGGCATGGCGCTAGGCGCAGCCATACCAGAGAACTGGTTGTTTGAAAAACTTATGAGGGAAATAGAAATGGCAGCGTTTGGCAGACAAAGAATTACTATTCTACCAGACGAGGCCACCACAACCGAAGGCAAGACGATGGCCTACCTCGGCCTAGCCGCAACTCCAGTGCCGTTTGTTGGTGGCGCTTTGAACGCATATTTTACCGGGCTACCGGGCAGGGCAATTAATACTCCGGGCAATCTTTTAATTGGAAAGGTCGGAGAGGTTGTTCGCTTTGCAGCGGATGTGGCTGGCGGTGAATTCAAAGGAGATGCTTGGTCGGTACACGGCGTAAGATTTGCAAACAGTTTCCTACCTATCACTAGAGGAGTAACTCGATTCATGCCTTATGCCGAAGGGATGAATAGAAACCTTAATGGTGTCAGGTTAATCAGAAGGCTGACCGTAAACAGGAAAGACAACATAAGACCTCCATCAGCATACACTCGCTCTCCGTTTTCTACAGGGAATGCAAACGCCCTGACAGCACCCAAGAAGATATGGGCTGGTCACATTGGAAACAAAAACTTTAAGGAGGCTAAGCGTGTTTTTGACAGCATGGTTGATATTGCTGTTGAGCAAAAGCTTTACAAAACAAAGGACGAAGCTAGAAGGCAAATACGATCTGCCCTCAGGGGCTTGAGTCCTATTCGCGGGGCTTGGAAAAGCTCCCCAACTAGACGGGCTTTCTATGAGCAGCTAAGCACCAACGACCCGGATTCTTTGAAGTTCGTTAAAGAGTTGCTGGACGACTGGGAGCGAGGCTTGAGAGACATTGGGGGAGGAAGTGTTTACAGGAGCGGCGGGAAAACAAAAACTTTCATCGCCCCAAGCGGAAGAGCTTCTTCAAGGAGAGTCCAAGCCAGAAGCGTTAAGCCAAGGCTACCTCGTTAAACTGAAATAGATTCCATACCAAGAACCTTGTCCATCTCTTCTTGGTCTGCATCCATGTACTTGTATAGCATTGTGGGGCTAGACCATCCGATTATCTCAGTTATGGTTGTCATTCTGATTCCCATCTTCAACATGTTGGTTGCCGCACCGTGACGCAAGCAGTGGAATGTGTACCCGTTCGGTAGGTTTGCTGACTTAACAATTGTTTTAAACTCAGAGCTTAGGGTCTTAACCTCGTACTTCCTTACAGCATCTGGGAACAAGTATTCACCCCTTCCCAAAGAGGCGTTATTAAACGCATCATAAACATCTGCGTGTAGAGGTAGCCTTATGTACCTACGCCTTTGCTTCTTTGGTAGGAATACGATCTGCCTGTGGTTCATGTCTATCTCACTGTGTTTCATATGGGCGCAGTCAGATATCCTCATACCGTAGTGCCACCCAAGAAGTATCATAGGAACCCAGTAGTTGCTGTGCCTGTGTTTACCAGCCGTATCAATTAATATCTTTGCGTCTGCTTGGTTGAAGCCAACAATCTCTTTGTGTTCTGGAGGCAGCGAGTCCACTAACTTTGCCGGGTTGGTGACGATGTAATCAGCGTTCACAAGATAGGTGAAGAATGTCTTCAGCCTAGATATGTAGTTGTTGATCGTGTTGCCTTTGCGCTTCTTGCCCCCAAACCTAAGGTTCGATACCCACTTGAATACAGTGTCTTCCTTTAATGGGTGGAGCTTCCTGTCCAAGCAGAACTGGGCATAGTGCAGAAGTGTTATCTCAATGTTGGCTATTGTGTTGCTTGATTTAGTAACCATCTTGTAAGACAGATACTCGTTGATTAACTGTGGTAGGTTTTTTGTCTTTTTCTTTTTCATAATAACTGGCCCAGATATTCACATACCCATAAGTCTAATTAGGTATGACTTGTTCTTGGCTCTTTCAACATGGGCCATCTTTGGGCCACGCTTTAGATACTTCCTTACGCTTGATTGATTTATAAGATCAACCCCGCATGCTCTTGCGAATGCGTTTATTTGAGCAAGCGGTACAGACCCCCAGCTTCTAAGCTTTGAAATCTCACCAACTCTTTTGACGGTTAATCCGCTTATAGCAGATATGTCTTGATTGGTTAGCGCCATCCCTCCCTTCCGGGCAAGAACTCGGCAAAGGTATGGTGGGAGTCTGTCGAAATACTTTACAAAATTAAGAGAGCTTTTCCCCATCTGACTCAGACTTTCGTGGATAGACACTGCTCACCCGGAAGTCTGGGTTATTGTCTAAATAGTCTACAAGTATTTGAAATCTAAATACTCTTGCCCCTCCGATATCAGCCGCCTTCTTTAGTGCAGAGACATAAGCCTTGCTTACACCTAAAATCTTTGCGGCCTTGCTTGTGTTCGTAAACAACGGGACTGTCATCGTCCCCTCTTCCTTTGTAACTTCTGTACTCATTCAGTTAAAGTCCTTAACAACTATAAAATAAAACACACTAACAATGCAAATGTTAATGAACATTGATACAACCTACGGCTGGTCGCTAATCAATACAGCAATAACAAAGAAAAGAAAAAACAACCCTCCAGCTACTAGAACGTAGGCTATCATAGTACCCCTGTTTCAAACCTTGTGTAGTTTTTGAAAAACACAAACGGGAACCTGACCCCACTAATACCGTCTCTGTTTTTATCTATCGATATCCAGACAGGAATTCCTTCTGCGTTTTCGTCTGGCTTGTGTTCGGGGTCTTTGTAGATAAACCATATTTGATCTGCGTCTTGTTCAATTGAACCAGAGTCCCGCAAGTCTGAACACCTTGGCTTTCTTTCAGCAATCTCAGCGGAGCGATTGATCTGACTTAGGAGTAATATCGGGATGCCTAAGTCCTTGGCTAGTGCTTTACATCCGCTGCTGATCTCAGTGACCTCATCGTTCCTAGTTCCCTTAGTCTTTGTGCTTCTTATTAACTGTAGGTAATCCACTACCAGTAGCTCAATAGAATGTTGAGACATCATGCGGCGAGCCGATGCTGCTATTTGCTGCACTGATAAACCAGATCGGTCATCAATGTGGAGCGGTGCGTTGGCAATGTCCGATGCAGCTTTACTTAGGTCGTCAATCCGCCCAGCCCAATCATCCTTAGGGCAACGAGCTTGAGTGTGAATCATTCGCTGGATTAGAGCGTCAGCACTCATCTCTAAACTAAAAACACCGACTGGTTTTCTTTGGTCTACCGCGACATGTCTGGCCACATTCATAGCGAGAGATGTCTTACCGACGCTTGGCCTTGCCGCTATCACTACAATATTAGATGGCTGCAAACCTTTGACCGTGTTGTCAATGTCAGTCCATCCAGTCATCAAGCCGTAAGCTTCTTGAGGATTATCAATACTGTCCTGTAGTTTCTGAAGATAGTCCGTCACCATTACAGAGGTAGGCCGCTCACCTTTTTGTGCTTGGTCTTGCGCTATGCTCATAACTTTTTTCTGAGCGTTCTCCAGCGCTATCTCTGCACTCTGGGCTTTTTGTGCATCATACAAAGCGTCCTTGCTCATTATTATTAGGCTCCTCCTTACATGATAATCTCGCAATATGTCAGCATAGTAGGAGTGATTCTTAGCCGAAGGGCTTTGGTCGGCCAATGAGCATACAAATAGAACACCGCCTATCTCATCCAGCTTATCTTTCTTTTTAAGAGCATCAATCAAAGTGTTCTCATCAATTGCCCTTCCAGCGCTAAGCAATTCCATCATCGTGTTGAACACAATCTTTGTCCTAACGGACAAGAAATATTCAGCAATGTTTTTATGGCTACTTATAATCGTAGGAACTACTTCGTCAGGCTCCAGTATCATGCAACCCAACAAGGCTTTCTCCATGTCCTCGCTACTCGGTAATGTTTCCGTCATGTTTTCTAATGTCTTCGTCTAGTTCTCTGGTTAGTTTCATAAAGTCATCGAAGCTCAGGCACACTAACCAAGGCGCGTTGTTCTTCTTAAAACCATACACTGGCATTTGTCCGGGCTTTGCGTCTCTCGCCGCCTGTTCATACCCATCTCTCGTTGAGCCTTTCTGCCTGTTCTTAACTTCAAAATGAAAGGCGCTTAGGTCTTCACATATAATGTCAGGTGCAGCCGTGCCTCCAGCATCACGCCCAGCATTCTGGCATCCCCTCATTGTGCATGTATCCCATCCAGCATCTTTCAGCATGGATGCAAATTCACGTTCTGACCTAGCCCCTTTTTGTCGCGAGTTGATACTCATAAATCCCAAATCAATTTAGGTAGCGGGTGAAGCCTGTCGTAACTCAAGACATGCGCTCCCTTAAATATTCCAGAGGGAGCGACGTTACCCTCTAGCTCTACGTCAGTAGCCCACCCCATGATGTGGCAAAGAGCGGTATCATCTAATAGCTCAACAAGAACTAATGCGTATGTCCAATCGTCTTTGCGCTCCCTTGGCCTAATTACTAATGAATACTCTCGCGGGTCTTTACCTCTCCGAATCCGAGTACCTTTAACATCCATCCTCAAGCCGGGAATATCGTAGCCATCATCTCCTTTATCCGGGTTCTTCATGCAATGCCACCTCTGTATCCGGTACATCTGATCTGTTCCGGTCATGTAAATAGTAATTCCCAGTTGTGAAAGTTGCCCAGTAAGCTGGTCGTAATAAAGTCTGCGAACACGATCTTCCACTGTCTGCTCTGGTATTGTTGACCCTGTTTTGTTGCGCCGAATAATTTTAGGCATGAAGTGGTCAACAAGCTCTTCGGCTTTTTTGTTAGCCAGTTCTACGAGTCCAGATTCCAGTGATACAGTGGGGTAGTCGTGAGGCATTATGACAGCATGAGGCTAGGCTTCGATTGAGTTGTGGATATAACGTCTTCGTGTCCGGGCTTCAGTAGGACATCGCTTACCGCGCCGCGATCACCGACAAGCTTTTTGAATCTGCCTGTCGTGACACTGCATGCTTTTAAAAACTCTTCAGTGCTTACGCCAGCTTCTCTGGCAACAGCAAAAGCTTTTTCCATGCTGGACACACGGCTAATGGTTCGGCCACTGCGGATTTTCCATCCCGTTATTGAGGTGGAGTCCTCTGCTAATAACTGCCTAGCTTCCTCAGCCCGTGAGTCGTATGCAGCTACGGCTTTTTCTTTAGCTTCTTTTAATGTGGCAAGAATGTTTGCCCTGTCTGGAGCCTCAAGGTCGGCCAACGGCCCTGCGTCATCACCAAGGGCGTTGTCAACTGTCCAGCTTGCAGCCTTGCAAAACGAAACTGCATCGCACCACTTACACGCTTTCTCGCTAGGGTATAGCTTAGCGTTGCTGCTGTTACTTAGGCTGATTGCTTTCAGTAACTTCTTACGGGCGGCGGCAAGTTCAACTAGCGTGAAAACATGGCAAACCATTTTACCATAAGGCGACTCAGGCTGAACAAAGCAGTAACGCACAGGCTTACCCGGATTGTAGTGGTCATGGAACAAGACGCTCTCTGCCATTGCTTGCCAATTATTTGCAGCATCCTCCTGACCCATGCCTGTCTTGTAATTAATGACAACCGATTCGCCAGTAAGTTTGTCAATCCCTCCCACATCTAGCTTTCCTGAGAAAAGTTTTTCTCCATCTTCCCAGACATACCACATGCGAACCTCTCTTATTAATTTCTCACAATCATGCAAGATAAGTGAGTCGAAGTCTTTAAGCTCGTTAGCGACTGACTGTTCCTCTTCTGAAAGATCAACGTCATCGCCCTCCATGTAAGCATGAATGCGAGTACCTCGTTCTGCTATAGCACTACTGGGTTGTGGCGCTGCTTGGCTTTCCATTTGGAATGAACCCGGACAAAGTGCGATTCGGAATATGCCCGAAGCGCTTGGCTTGCCTCCTCTTTCGTCGGCCTCTTGCTCAAGAGGCTTCGATACTTTTTCTTCTGCCATTTACTTATCCCTTGCATGTGGCGACTACCGAAGAAAGGAATGCAGATGGAGTGGCAATAATTTTAGAGGCGTACTCAGGTGTCATGTTCTGCCAGCTTTCGCCATCTTTGATTTGGCCCTTAATTTTAAGGAACTTAACAACCATTTCCTCCTTGCCAGCAAACAACTTACTCAGACTATTCACTGCTTTGTCCGGTAAATTAGATTTTGGGGGAGATGTGGGCATAGGAACCGGAGCTTCTTTTGGTGGCAATGTAGGCATAGGTACGGAGGCTTCCTCAAGTTTTGGTGAGCCTTGGCTCTCTCCGTCTAGCCATCGTTTAATGATAGAGGATACCTCTTCACCGGGGTGGGCAAATATTTCACCGCTTAACTCAGGGCATCTCGACTTCTCTATGGTCATGTTGTTTTGGCCATCCATTGTCGCAAAGATGTCGAACTCATAGTCCACTCCCTCTCTCTGGATAGAAGCCATTCCAGTTTTGGTGATGGAAAGTTTACCATTATCATCTCTCGACTGCTCGTAAGAAGTCTTACGGCGCATGGTGCATATGACATGGCCCGGATATTTTAATATCGTATCCATCAACTTGTCTTGCAGCGGTGTCACCTTTGACCAAGCGTTGAATGATTTGCCAGCCTTTGACACTTGATCGAGCGCCCCATCCTTACCTGACCAAGCGTGACTCAGTGAGTCTATTACCACTGTTTCAACGCCAGCTTTGGCAGCTTCATTAAGAGCATCAATGTATTTTTGAGGATGGTAAGAGTCTAAGTTGCAGACTAGGAAAGGCCACTTAGTGCTGTATATCTCAGAGCTAGACCGCTCGGTGTCTATTACTGCTGTACTCTTACCCAGTAACGATGCCAACCCGAGGCTGGTGAAGGTTTTGCCACTGCCAGACACGCCAGCAATAGCCATTCTTAGTTTACGTTCAGTTCGTTTTGCTTGTTTGAATAATGACATAACTTGTTTAACTTAAAAAGAAACAATGTAGTTTCTCATTGTGGAATGTAAAGCTTTATTGCCCTCCATGTCCTAGATTTTCTTAACAGTAACGGTGATTAACCCGGCGCTTGGGCTGCATAATTTACGGAAAGCGCCAAGGCTTAGATCAATTCTTCTTTCCTTGGCGAATCTCCGTCCCGGCCCTTTGTCGGCAACTGTTACTATGACATGCCTTGACTTACCAAGGCTTACTTTTAGTTTGGTTCCTTCGGGAAACTCCCAACTAGCACAAACTAATTTAGATGAATCGTACCGCTTGCCGTATGCAGTAATGTTTCCGCAGTCAACATACCCGCCTTTGCCGTCAGGCTTGCCGTACCAACTTGCCTTGGTCGTGAATGAGGTGTCATCACTGTAGGCAAAAAGTAAAAGGACGGGGCATAAAAGCCCCGCCCCTGTAACCATCTGCTTCATACACACAATAGCATTAGCAGAACTCTTAATATAACTTATAAAGTTTAACATGTCAATCTTTTATCTGATGTGGTTATTACGGTCTACTGCTATGGCATAAGCCATATCGATTGCATCTGAATCAAGGGCTGGCAGCAGCCTCTTAATAGCCGCTCGCTTTATCCCTGTTATTTTCTGCCCTGCCTTAACACTATTCCTCAGGGCATCTAATCTAATCTTTGTTTTTTCTTCTTGTAGCATTTGTTTTTTTGGTTCGTTCTCGACTTGTGGTTCTCTCTCTTTTGATGACTCGTTCCTCTTGTCTGGTTCTCTCACACTCCATTTGACTCGTTCCTTTCCATAGGTTCTCTCCCATCATTTGACTCGTTCTTCTTGGCTGGTTCTCTCGCATATAATGACTCGCTCATGTGTTTGTGGTTCTATTCGTCGCCATGACTCGCTCCAATCAGTTGGAACTCTTCCGCACTTTGACTCGTTTTGCTTCAATGGTTCTCTCATTCTTGATGACTCGCTCCTCTTGCTTGGTTCACTCACAAACAATGACTCGTTTCACAGTACTGGTTCTCTCTTATCCAATGACTCGTTCTACAAACCCGGTTCCCTCGTTCACTATGACTCGTTCTATTATCGTGGCTCTCTCCTGTATGGTGACTCGTTCCCTGTTCATGGTTCACTCTCTACATCCGACTCGTTTTCTCCCATTGGTTCTCTCAACTGATATGACTCGCTCCATCTAGTTGGTTCTCTCAAAATGAATGACTCACTCAAAGGCGTTGGCCCTCTGCTTGTTGATGGTTCGTTCCTCAACACTGGTTCCCTCACACTCCATTTGACTCGTTCAAATATTCTGGTTCCCTCAATGAGCATGACTCGTTCGGCTACATTGGTTCTCTCATTCACAATGACTCGCTCATGGTTTGTGGTTCACTGCCTCGCCATGACTCGTTCGCCTTTTTTGGTTCTCTCAGGCCGGGTGACTCGTTTTATGCAATTGGTTCTCTCACCTCCCATGACTCATTCGCATCTGTTGGTTCTCTTTGTTCTCATAATTCGTTCGTTCATAGTGGTACACTCCTACTGCATAACTCGTTCTAGTCAGTTGGTTCTCACTGCGTTTATGACTCGTTCTGCTGGGTTGGTTCTCTCACTGGAAGTGACTCGTTCAGAGGGTTTGGTTCTCTCATCTGGGATGACTCGTTCTGCTGGAGTGGTTCTCTCAACTAATTTGACTCGTTCCTAGTGTCTGGTTCTCTCAGAAGGGTTGACTCGTTCGTTTCAGTTGGTTCTCTCAAACCGTTTGACTCGCTCTGTTCAGTTGGTTCTCGCTATGTACATGACTCGTTCCAATAAGTTGGTTCTCTTCCATGATGTGACTCGTTCAATTCGACTGGTTCTCTCGATTCCACTGACTCGTTCCAGCATCTTGGCTCTCTCATTCATGGTGACTCGTTCCGCGAAGATGGTTCTCTCGGTCGGAATGACTCGTTCTGACTGATTGGTTCTCTCAATGTGTATGACTCGTTCATATTAGATGGCACTCTTTAATGTTCTGACTCGTTCGGCGTTGTTGGTTCTCTCAACTTGCACGACTCTCTATGCGATCATGGTTCTCTTCGTAGCTCTGGATAAACCTAAGCAGCTATTTGGTTTGGCACTGGTATCTGGTGGGCGTGACCCATGTGTGCAATGGGATAAGGGAATGGAGGTGCAGCCTTGTAGTGGTTTCTGTAAGCAACATCATGCCAATGCGACAGGAATAGCTTCACGGCATATCGCTTAGCCCTCGCATGAATATGCCCAGCGGGTAGCTTGCCTACGATGTAAGACTTGTAAGCTTCAGTTGTTTTCCCGACTCGCTTAGCACCTTCGTCTGCCTGAGATTTATACATTAACTTCTCATTGTTCTCAGACTCAAGAGCCTTGCGCTGGTCGAATATCTTTCCATAGAAGTCCGACTTGTTGTTCTTAACTTTCACAAAGCACTCGCCCATTTTCCAGCAGAGTGTCTTGAGGTTAGCGTTCCAAGGCCGCTTCTCTCCTTTGTTCCACTTACATGTTGGGTCTTGTCCAGCGTAGCGCCATATGTGTCCCACGGTAGGGGCTTGCTTGATGTCGATGTAAGCAAGTAGGCCAGCGGATATGACTGGGCCAATCCCAGTAATTCCAAGAGACCACTTCCCGACAGGATGACCAAGGGCATACTTATGCAATGCCTTTTTGATGTTATCCTCAAGCTGCATATTGATTTCCTCAATCCAGCCCATTACTTCAGAGGGTTCGTCGCCCTCTTTCAATCCCCTTACCTGAGCAGACGAACGAATCCTCGCGTCTTGCATCTGGTAGTAGGTGTCAACCAAGAACCTTGCTTGGTTATCTGTCATTGTTGCGCTTGCTTTAAGCAAGTCCTTGGTAAGCTTCAGCTTAACCTTGTTGTCTTTTGTTTCTTTCATGTGTGTATTGTATTATTGGTACTGCACTATGGGCTTTGGCCCAGAGATTGTTTGGTTGATTCTGTATTCATCTATGAATGGATACAGCATGCTTAACTTGTTTAATATTTGTATGCACTGAGATTGCTTGACGAAATCACCTCGCTTGATGACTCCATTAAAAACTCTAGGCGACCAAAACCTTTCGTCGTATTGCAGCGGTGAGTTAACAAACTCATTGTTGTCTGGGTCTATTATGATTTCGGTTTTGCAACGGTGTCGCACCCATTCAACTAACTTTGCTTCTGTCTGCCTTATTATTTCCGGGTGTTGTTCGTTGTGAACTATGAACTCATCCGCCGGGGCCACGATGTACGGGATTATATCCTTAAATATATTAGCAACTGAATAGTCTAGCGTGTGGATATACTTAGGGTTCCTGTAAGGAATCTCGCACTCTTGTCGATACTTCCAGTTTCCAGTAATGCCGTTGCCCTGTATCCGTATCCAGTAAACTGTTGGAACTTCATCACTCATTTATCTCGCAGTCAAATTGGTCGTATTCTCCTGTTGAGCCGCCATCAGAAAGAGACAAAGCTACTTTCTTATCACAAGGGGCCAATCCATTTTTAAACACATGCCCACTGTTTGCATCTTCCCAGATACCCGAATCCCATTCGATGCCGTACTCACTCACCCCGTCGTAGTACATTATTTTTTTCATAACGCGCCGCGCTTGCTTTGCTGACGCTGCCTTGATTGTGAAATGCCTACTAAGCTGAACAGTTAGTAACACATCGTATTCTTTATTAACTTCTTCACTCATTTGTTTTTCTTTCTCTTATTAGGTTTATCTTTCACCCACTTCCATGTGGGTTTTTTATTCGCTAGTTTTTTCTCAAAGCGAGCCACTCCTTCTGTCACTTCATCCTTAATACCATCAAGGCTGGACATTGGAAGCGCATCGCTCACCTCATACTCGTAGTTATTTGGTTGTTGTCTCATCGTCTTCAGTTAAAGGCCACTTGCCATCGAACTCAAAAGAGCCAAGCTCTTCCCAGTTGCTACCCCTTAGCTGCCTCAAGTAAGTGACAGTTCCGGGGGAGCCACGAAAGCAGTCCATATTTTTTATGTCTTCAATCGCAACGCGATTGGTTCCTTCATAAACTGTTTGCAACTTAACATGAGTTGCATGCTTAGGTTTCTTCATGGGTTTCTAACTAATACTTGTTGATTGTGTATGCTCCCTGTTCCGTACTTTGCTGATAGCTCAGGCACTTCACTCTTCATTACGATTGACTGAGACTCCTTGAATTTGTATGTGAACGTACCGTTTGCGTTCCTACTGATGTAGAAGTATTTCAGTACAGGCTCAGTGTTAAACCACCTACCTGACTTAATGCTTTCGGTACACACCCTAATAGCAATGTCCTCTTTGTTGGCAGTGTGTTCAGCTATGTACTTGTTTACTTCAATCGCAGATAAAATAAACTGATAAATCCCAATAGGGATAAGCACCTCATCATTCCATGACCGCATGGTGTACTTGTCATAGAATTCGTGAACTTCCGTAACACCGATACCGAAGAGATCATTTAGTTGCTCATCGTTCCACCCATCGCAGTCAGCGCACACCTCAATCAAGCCCTTAAAGCTATGAAAGAATGGGCAGTTCTTAGACACTATCTTGTAGTTCAAGCTGAGGATATCCCTCTTCTTGCTCTTGGGTTTTCGTGTTGTTTTGCTCATTGATTTGTTCGATTATATTTTTAATGGAGTGAGTCCAGTAGGAGTGACTACTAGCCTCAGCTTTTATTAAGAACTCTTGGAATGTAGGACACCTGAATGAATCCTTTTCTCTCTGAGTAATCTTAATGACATATTCCTCTGGCATTACACTGACTTGTTAACGATGCCAGCCATCTCAGAAACTATGGCGGCAAACTTTTCTCGGCTTATCGACTTGTCTTTGAATGTGAATCGAACTTCAAGTTCCTCTTCAGTTTCTCCCTTGCCATCGTGACAAGCCCAACCATTGTCGAACTCGACATACGACTCAATGCCTTTGGTTGAGTGGTAGTACCAGCTTCGATAGTAGTTGAGATCGGTGTGAGGCTTGAAGTTCTCCATCCACTTGTCACGGGTATTAACTGCTTCAATAATCTTTTGAATACCAGCAATCCACTTCTCAGTGAACGGCACAACCGTATCTGTGAATGCTTGGTAGACATCAAGCTCCCTTTCCAGTCTCTTGATTAGCTTCTCCGGGGAAGTCAGCAGTGAAACAGGAAGGTTAAAAGAGTTATTCTTCATCCACCTATTTACAGTCTTTCGATCTAGCAGTGACTGAGCGGGGGAAGGCTCGTTGTCTTCTTCATTTTCTAACTGAGAAACATTCCAGTCGGAAGGAGAGAATTGCCTTACGTTTCCTTGATGATCTTTATATCTAGGCCATAGGCAATCGAACCTTAGCATCAAGCTTTCAGCGCAATAGTCTATGTTTAGGCCGTGATGGCCAATCACTGGCTTGCCGAACTTGCCCCACTTGAATGACAGCGTAGCCTTGCCGTCACTTGACGATACCGTTGTATCTTCTGGCTCTATACCACGAACCGCAAAGAGCATTGATAGCTCCTTGCATAGTTCGTTTGCCACCTTAGCGAACGCATTGTCGTTCACTGCCCCGTTGAATTTTGTTATATAATCACTCATGTTTCTGTTTAGTTTAAGTTAATATCTGGCCCAGTTATACGTTAACGTAGACCTCTTCGTAGCTGTACCCTCGCTGCGGCATGTTGATACCCAGCGGCCTGTATGGATTGACTGCAACAAACTTGGTAACGATTCCACTGTCAGTGCAGTTCTCCCAGTCCCACTCCATGTCAGTGATGCACACTGCCCAGTCGAACTTGTACTTGTTGTCCTTGGCATACTTCAGCACTGGCTCCATGTCAGTGCCGCCCCTTCCGTACCACTTACGAGGAACTCGTAACGGTAGGTCGCTGCGGCTGAACTCCCGTATGGATTCCTCATGGATGTCAGTGTCGCACTGCACCATTGTTATCTTGGTATGAGGGAACTCTTGGATGATCTTGTTCATCTGAACGAATGCCTCATCGCACTCGGCATTGCCCATAGACCCAGAGGTATCGACCATGATGAGGCCGTGGCTTTTACCCTTGGTCTCGTTCTTAGGAAAGATGATGCCTCCCGATGAATAGCGTTTGTTCACACGCTTGTGGTTGCGTCCACCCGGAGCGTACTGAACCAGCAGCCGCTTCAGCCAAGACACATCGTTCATAGCCTTGCGGGTAAGCATGTCCTCAAGGAAGTCCAGTTCATTGCCGAAGCCATGACCTTGAGACTTCATAAGAACCACTGCCTCAGAGACTGTCTCTTGGTACTCGTTCTCTGCTGCATCAGCGCCCTCTTCAATCAAGGTTGCAGATTCCTCGACACGGCCAACGATCTTGCCCTCATCGCCAAGGTAATCCTTTAGGCGCTCGCTTAATGACTTAGTGCTAGTGGATTGTGACCCACTGTTTCCATCATTGGATTCGCTAGGCTCACTAGGCTCAGTGCCACTGCCACTGCCTTGGCCATCATCAGAGTCTTGCCCTTGGCTTTGTCCGCTCTCTTTGCCTTGGTCATTATCTGAATCGTTTGGCTTACCCTTGCCCTTGCCCTCGCTATCGTCAGGCTTGCCGTCATCGCAGGGACGACCACCCGGCGGCGGTGGTGGCGGGTCTTGGTGAAGCTCCATCTCCAGTTCGTGGTAGTACCACTCGGTGGATTTGTTTTCGGGAAGCTTCTTGAACTTGCCCTCACGGGGTAGAAGTATCCCGATGTCATTGACCAACTCATCCCATACACCTAGCTGTTTAATATAGGGAACAAAGTGGCTGTTCATAGCTAGGTCAGCAGCCACGTTCCATAAGTCAGGGTTTCTGTCACCAAGTCTAAGGTGATGACCGAACAAAAGATGCCCAGCCTCATGCAACACAACAAACTTGTTTGCATTGACTGACATCTTGTTTGAGAACTCAGGATTGTACCTGAGTGTTTTCCCGTTGGTACACATCGTCTCAACCGATGAGTCCGGTATGACTTTCCACTTGGCAACAAACGGAACGCCTATCGGGTGGCTGTTATATATATAGTCATGGCCAATGTTGACCTTAGACTTAGCTGCCTTCAGTAATTCATTCCAATCCTCGTCGGTGATTTTACTGATCGCTTCTTGTACTTTACTCATTGTGTGTAAGTGTTAGGTGGTTACAGTTCGATGGACTGAAGAACCTCAGTCACATCTTCGGAAGCCTTGATTACTTCCTTCCGTTTTTTGGAATCCTCTTTCAACTCCTTCATCTTTTCCTCACCTTGAAAGCGAGAGAACACTTCCGTGAGTGAGTTGGCCGCTTTGTTCAGCGCATCATCATCAGTGAGGTTGATCTGCTCAATGACCTTGCCCACCTCAACCACGTTGTTTATCACGCTGTCTGATATCCTTACCTTGGTAGGCTTTTTACCTTTAGACTTGGCCTCATTGAATGCAGCCTTGCCAGCATCGTAATGCTTTAGCCGTGATACAGTATCAGCAAGGACACCCTTGACCCTTTCAAGGGTTTCAGTTTGCGCTTCTTTAAGCTTTGTCTCATTGCGCTTTTGCATCTGCTCTTGCACCTCTTCCATGAGTCCAGCAGGGCCAGCAATCTTCACATCCTTGGGGTCTTTGATCTCATCTACCTCGATAACGAAGTCGAATTGAGTAGCGAACTCTTCCTTCTCAGGAAAGCGAACGTCACTCCACAAGTCTCCCGCTCGGCGCTGAGCGTCCGCCTTGATCTCTTCGTAGCGGTCATTGACGATTGAGTTTACCGCATCGTCAAACTTGAGTTTCAATTCCTCAAGCTCACGGGATAGGTCAGGGTAGAACTCCGTCTTGCAGATGCGCCACCCGTTGTCATCCCATGTACTGGTGAAGAACTTAATCTTCTGCCTAGCTTGGGTTGCTATCTCTTGTGCAGCCGCCAAGTCCTTCTTGGTGAACTTGCGGATGTGACTGTCTATTGATTCAGCGTCAGCCTTGAAGGTGTTCGCTGCCTCTTGAGCCGCCCGGACTACCAATTGCTTGGAGCCGGGAAGCTTGATGCCGATCTTGACCAGCATGCAGTTCTCATTGAACCGCTTTAGTATCACGTTGTCTTTGGTTACTAATTTCATAACTCTATAGTGGTATTGGATTATAACTGGGCCAGTTATTACTTACTCTGGAGTGAACGATACTCCTTTTCCCACGCCTTGTACTCAGGTGTAGCTGCCACCTTGAGCTTAGACTCGGATGCCCGTCTAAAGAATGCAGCTTGCTGTTCCTCAGGCCAGCGACCCACATAACGGCATGCAGCCTTGGTCTTGCTCATGTCCTCAGACTTACCCTTAGGCTTGATGTCTTGGACTAACGCCACACCAGTAGCGTAGTACACGCCAGCGTCCTTAGGTAACTTGGTCTGCAACGGGGCATCGTATATGTCCTCAGGCTGAGGGCATTCCGTACACATCTTGCGATACGCCATCATGCTGCGGCCTACCACCTGACCCACCGTGCCATACACAAGGCAGTTCATCACCGAAGGGCTAGTTGCCCAGTCAGTGCCAATGGTGTAGCAAGACTCGATTAAGTCATGCGCCCACTCCAATGTTCTGAACGTAGGCTCGGCTCGCTCCACGAATGTGAACGGTTCACCTTGGATTTCCTCTTTGCGGTATCCCACATAGGACGACAACCAAGGAGCCAGCCCTTTGTTATTGGCGTATTCTTGGAAGCCTTTGATCGAGCTATCCAATGTTGGGTCGATATAGATGTGAGTCATCCGGGTTGCTGCTGCACCCGTGATAGGTGTAGTGCCAGAGTCTGACTCACCGTTGCCAGCGGCGCAGATTAGAACATTGTCCTCTAGCTCATGCCCGTTGACCTTGCGGTCTAGCAGTATCTGAAGAGCCACGTTCATCACCTCGACCATGCTCCTGTCGAACTCATCGAGGAAGAGGATAGCCCTTTTATACTTAGGCTTGATGTGCTTACCCTTTGAGTCGTATCGCTTCCAAGGAATCGTTTCGTGGTTGATGAGCCACTGGACACAACGGTTCACTTGGTCTGCGACCGGGAGACCCGCCAAGTCGGGCGGCTCTTTGTCTGATGTTCGGAAGTCGTAGAGGACTGCGTCCATGCTCTCTGCGAGTTGGGCAATCATCTGCGACTTACCGCATCCGTACTTTCCCCATACAATGAAGGGGCGTTTGTTCTGAAAGCAGACTGCTGCTGCTCTCTTAGCCGTGGCGATATCCACGGTCATTGCTTCTAATGCTGTTTGCATTGCCATAATATTTTGTGTGTATTATTTGTTATTACTTATGGGGTAGCATGGTTACGAGCTACTCCATTCGCACATCGCCAGAGAGCATGACACAATGGGAAACATATGTCAACAACTATTTATATACGTTGATATGCGAAGGGAATAGCTAGAGCTTATGCCCTAGCTTGTACTCCAGTAGGAGTATGGGGTTATAACTGGGCCAGTTATAGGTGAATGCCCAGCTTCAATCTCTGCATGTCATCAAGCATCTCAATGACATCGGGGTCTTGGTTCTTATCCTCGGTTATCTCTATGGATACAGCTTTCAGTATGTCCTTGGACACGCCGCCTATCTCAGTGAGTATTTCCTGTTTGTGCGTTTTCGCATTTCTCAGGCGCTGGTATCCGCATACAAACTGCACGGTGTGATTAACATCCTCAAACCATACCGTTAACTTAAACAGCCTCGGCTTAATCGTATTGATCTTCTCTTTTTCACAGGCGTAATCAATCACTGCCCTTGGCACATCTCTAACAGGGAAGGCTCGGACACTCTTTGTCCCATCCTTGTTAGTCCTTATCAAGTTAAGCCTTGAGTTTTTACCCAATAGCTTCTTGTTATTAACTGTTGAAGTTAAGCCAACGATAGTGCTTACTATTTTCACACCATCATTAACCTCAGGCCACAGTTGCGTTAAGGCAATAGCAAAGCTTAACTCTTTAGCAAGCCGATGCTGTACCTCAATCTTCCTAAGAACATTTTTGCTCTTCTGTCTTGCTTTGGCGTACCCTTCGTAGTCAAAGCTGTTATTGTTGCCAGTAATATCTGGCCCAGTTATTGAACGTATCATTGTATTCTCATCCATTCGTTTACATCTAATGAAGTCTTGCCGTCGCTTAGTTCCTCAAGGATATACCCTACGCCTTGGCACTTCATCTCAGAATCAGTCGCCTCTCGTATCTTAGACACGGCCCTTCTCATGTACTGCTCCTTTTTCTCTTGAAAAAAGTAGCAGTTCTTTACAAGCTTCATGCCGGGGCATAAGTCTGACCAACCGAACAGTTGCATACTGTCCACAACACGTTCGTGTAATTGGTAACACAACTCATTCAACCACTTACGAGTCGTGACAGTGGGCCAGCCAGCCAGTGTTCCGTACATTCTGCTGCCGTCCCAAGCGCATATCCTGTTACCGTATAGCGTTAGCACATAATCAGTGGCCAGCTTGTCTCCAATGTAATGGGCCTCCTTAGCTGATGTAAGTGTTCCCACTTTCCTGTTACGCCTTTCAATGAAGGCTGTTACTACGTCTGCATATCTAGCCATGTTTCTTTAATACCTTATCGATTAGTTTATTTTGGTTTTTACTCGGCTGGTCATGCTCATCACATAGTATCTCCGGGGCAGAGAAGTCAACGCACGGCCAACCCATTGCCTTGGCAGCTTCTTTAACTATCCTAGATTTTCTACTGCCCTTGCGCTTCTTGACCCCAGCCTTGTGGTTGCGAAGCTTGCTTAATGCTCTCTTTTGTTTCATGTCATTAAGCAACTCTATTAAGCTGAGAAATAAGCACTCATCCATTTCATCTGCACCATTGGACAATGCCTCACATATGTCTGCCCTCTTCAGCTTGTACTTAATCCTCTTACCACTATCAGTGCAGAGGATGTAGTCTGATTCAAGCACGTTGAATAGCCTGTTTCTTTTACTCATAATATCTGGCCCAGTTATTCCTCACTCCAACTCTCACCCGCATCAGCAGGGTCGAACCATGAAGGGGCAGAATCAGCCATTGGTGGATGACTCTGCTTATAGACCTCATAGTCTACGACTTTTGCCTCAGGGTACTTTGCTCTTGCCTCATCAAGAGTATCGAACCATTCGACAGCAACCTCTATCATCTCGCCTTCACGAACAGAATTTTTTCCATAAGTGTATATGCCGCAAGCTTTCCAAGATTGCTTGTCATGCCCAACAGGGTAGATTCTATCAACCTTTACGTCTCTTATATCCATAATATCTGGCCCAGTTATTAGCTTGAGATTGCATTGGCAAACTCTTGCGCTTCTTTATGCTTCTCATTAGGCACAACCCATATGCACCTAGCTCCATACTTGTCCTTGAGTACATCCCTGACATCAAAGATGTTCCCCTTAACAGGAGTCCACTTTGCCATGTCAGTTGGGTCAGGCAGTAAAGCAACTGCCTCTGCATGATTCTCAGGCGGGGAGTAGTATCCCTTTCGGTCATTGCCCTCCGGGTCTAGCCCGTAAAAGCCACAGCCCAGCGCCTTGAGTTCATCCTTGTACTGCTTGGTTCCAGCCCAAGCAACAAACAGCCAACCCTCAGGTGCTGGCTTTGGTGTTCCGTAATAGTAGCTCATAATATCTGGCCCAGTTATTACAGGTTAGGGAATAAAGCATCCAATGATGCCCCGCCTTTAGCCAACGCCAAAGACCCGTACTCTTTGTTGAATTTCGCCCCGGCCTTGGCCTTTCGCCATGCCTTGACATTGCTGCTAATAACAGCCCGACCGTCATTGACGGGCAGACTCCGCTTGTGTGTGTTTGCATTTGTCATAATGCTTGATGGTTACAGAGGGGAAACCCTCCCCGGTGCAGCGCCGATTGACGACACACCGGGGAAGGTGCAGCACTAGGCTGCACTCCACGTTGTTATTATGATTAGTCCATGATTATCCTTTCGGTGATTGTTATTGCCACAGCTTTACCCCACTACTCGTATCCGATAACAGATACGACAGGAGCATGAAGCTTATGGAAGCGTACATGATTATGGTGAGAGCAGCCCACCACATTGCTTTTATTATCTTCATAATATCTGGGCCAGTTATTGATCTCTCAAGACGACTGATGTCATCTCTCCCAAGATAACCTCAGCCCTGTTTATTACATCTTGCTTGTTGATGTATGTCGGGCCACCGAACCCCGGCTCGCCCATGAATTTTGGTGACATGGCATAGTCCCGAAGGGAACAAGTTTCCCTGTAGGCTGAGTCCAGTTCACCCTGTAGCTCAGCGACCTGAGCCTCTAGTCTTTTGATGTAGTTCATAATATCTGGGCCAGTTTTAATGTTTCAGATTTCACTTGGTCATTGTAAGCCAGCATCCTTACCGGGCATGGCGGAATGTACCTAACCAAACCCCTTGGGCCATACAGCCCGACCCGGTAATTCTTATAGCCGCCAATGTCTACCCCTTTGAAAAGGTTTTCATTGCGGTACGCATTGCTGAGGAACCGCGCCACTCTTTTGGCGCTGGCAAGGGATGGGTATCCCCTCTCAAGACTGTTGTTTTTTATCATAATTCTATTGGTTACAGGGGAACCCAGACGGTTTCCCTTTGTAATATCTGGCCCAGATATTGACCGGATATCACAAAGGAAAACCGCCCCGAAGGGCGGTGTCCTGTAATGGGGTAACAGTACCCCAGTATATCTGGCCCAGATATTAAGCGGCCTTGTCCAACTCAACTACGTTGTCCGAAGCGGCTTTTTTAGCAGCGGCACGGGCGGCATCGATTTGACGCTGAGCGGCCCGGAGAGTCTTTGAAGCTTCCGCATCATCGGCACAAAGATTCCGAGCGTATTTCATCAGCGCCTCAACTTTGTCACGGTTTTTTGTCTGGCCTTTTTTCTTGCCCTTTGTGGATTTGCCACGGGCATCAATCCAGACACGGGCCACCAAATCACGGGCGCGGCTGGTGCTGTATCCGCAATCCTCTACCCATTTGATGATGGTCTCGCGTTCCACGCCGTGTTCCTCTACAGCCTCGACAATCGCATTGTGAATCACCTCAGATTGCTTGGCGATGCTGGTTGCGGCTTTTTGGATTGTCTTGCGACAACGTGCGACATCCGGGGTCTCTTCGTCGCCGTGAACATGTTCTTCCGCTTTTTGCATAGGGCGGATGGAGGGCAATTCATCGGCGGCGATGCGGATGTTTTTCTTGTTTGCTGCTACGGTTGCGGCTGCATTTTCGATCTTATCGTTTTTCATTTTTTGTGTGTATTATTTTGGTTACTAGGGATTCCGTTTGAATCCATTCTAATATCTGGCCCAGATATCAGAAGGGAGCCAAAAGGCTCTTACTTCATTTTGTCGCGCTACCGCATCGGCTTTTCCTCTCCGAACATTTGGCAAGTTTTTAGTGCGCGGCGTGGGCAAGTGCGGGAGATGGATTGAACCCACGCGCCCCGCCATTAAGCGGGGCAAGACCGTTCTCGCTAGGCATGGGTCAGGGGTTGCCCCGGCAAAAAGCCGGGGTTCCTGACCGTCCGCGCATTACGGCGGTTAGGTCGGTGCGGTGAATTACAAGTCATACCCGCTGACCAATCCAAAATAATCTGTATGCCGAGTGAATAAGCCCTTGCTATCAGGCCGAGTCTTAAAAGGTTTTTTGTGTCATCGTTGTTACCATCGCAACAATCGCGACCCTTAACGCATTCTAACCACTAGGGTGGCGCGGTCTCTATTCAACCCCATCATTTTCTGATTAAGTGAATTGTTCCGGTTACTTCGCCCGGAAGGCTGCATTAAGTTCGGCATTCATCGTTTGAATCATCATTCAAATCGCGAAGCAAAAGTGAACTTACACTAAGTGAAAAATTGCCACCGATGAAAAAAGCTTTCCGCGTTCGCTATATCCACTCCCCCCCTTTTGCCAATAACCGGGCCAGATATTGAGACCGGGGAAAATACCTTGCCAAATATATATAAATATTAAACAAAGGGCGGTTTTGCTGGGGTTTTTGCCCGGTTTGCTTTTTCCCTTTGTTATTTAGGTTGTTTTTGTGGGGTAATCCTACCGGGGAACAAACGGGAGGGGGGAGGCGCGGGGCGGCCAGCCCCGACCGCTCCACACTACATATATGCCTTTTCGAGATTTCTGAAAAATTTCCCAAAAAGGTCTCTCTTAAAACCTCTATGTGGTGTAGGCTGTCTCGCCCATGTCTGATCTAATAAAAAGCCTTGAGGATGCCCTTAATGAAGTAGCATATATCGGGAACGATAAAGCCCTTAGGATAATTGAAAACGCTCTTAGACAGGCATATAGGCTCAGCAATGAGCAACCTAAGCAGACCTCTTCCGAGGAAGCTTGAATAAGCTGCTCCACCACACCCATACCTTTGGGTTTTCAGACCATACAGAGCATAAGCCATTAGCTAATCTATTGGTTAGCTTCTCTTCGTCTCCGCTGTCTATGTTCATTGAGTAATTGATTGCGTGAATTACTTCGTGGAGGAACGTATTTGCCAGTGCAGTGTTGGGCTGACTGGTTACTATGGAAATTGTTAGTGCGGTTGTGTCGCACCATCCGAGGCTTTCCCCGGCTGAGCATTCATCAATCCACTTAATCGTGTACTGGAATCCCAGTATCTTTATTGCCGTTGGTTTTTTTGTAGCGCTGCATTTCATAATGAACCCTTGTGATGGAGTATCCTACTCTCGGTTTGCCATCTAAGACAAATCCGTCATCCTTTAGGGTTTCTATGGCGTTTTTAAGCACCGATATGATCTGATCTCTCCCTGTATCTCTGGTGTGGTACAGGGATGGTGCGACCATTTTGCATATTTGATTAATGCCTATCTTTCTTGGCATTAGGTTTTATTGACCCAAGGTTCCCCCATATCCTCTGGCTGTTTGTCTTTGAGGTTAATGTGCGCTCTGATTACCTCTAGGTCTTGGGTTAGTTCGCTAATTTTTGCATCCCCAATGGATATCTTTAGCTGAAGCTGAAGTATTAATTTATTGAGTAAGTCTGTATCCATGATTAAAAGGAAACCCTCTCCCAGTTGTCCTTAACCATTGAACATTCCAACATACTGCCCGTGGGGGACGGGACTTGGTGGGTGGAGGGAGAGGGTTAATTGTTTTCTGGTTTAGCTATCCATTTGATATCTGGTTTGACATAGAATTGATTAAGCAAATCAATTAGGCTAATCATTCTTCCAATCTCAAAAGCAGCGTAGGAGTCAACCGTATCTAGTATTTCCTCGATATTGCTAGGATTAATATCAATGGAATCAAAGCCTAGCTCTGAGAAGTATTCAGCTAGGTCAGAAGCTATTTCAACTACTTCTTCTTTGACCCTGTTAGGATTGGTTAAGTCCAGCGATCTTCCAAGATTAGCATTAGTATCGCTCCGTAGTTCGTTATGTCTATCGCAGTGTCTGATAAGCTTTCGTCCTTTACCTCTGGTTCGCCTTCGCTACCAATTTGCTTCTTGGTTAGATTAGCTAGTCGCTGAATCTTATCATTAATCCTTACAGCCACGCCAAGGGCGTTCATATTTTTCTCCCCCCAGCTATCAATGTTGCGACTGCCGTAGTCGGATTGTTTCTTATCGAACAATTCACTGGCATCCATAGCAACCATTAGTCGCTCCTTGCCCATTTCGGTTTTTAACCCCATAGCGCTATAGCATAACTCAGCTAACTTTTTCTTTGATATTGTGCTTTTAGAGTTAATTAAGTTGTCAACCATCTGATCTGCTTGATGTGCAGTTAATTGAACATCTTTCATGGGTGTGGGGTTTGTTTGTTTTGGGTTGTTTAAGTGATTATTCAGAAAACTCATCTATCTTTTTTACTCCTTCTTCTACTAGCCACCATTTTCTTTCGCTGTAATCCATGTTGTTAATATGGTTATTAACAATGTTTTTCACTAATTTTTCATCTAACTCAATTTTGTAGATGATTTCTTTTTGCTGTTTAGTGTCATACTCTACAGCAATATTAGTTATTATCATTTTTATCTGGGGTTGGTTTTGTTTTGTGCATGGGGCATTGGTCGCTTAGGTAAAACACTGGCTTGCCGTTTTCACCGGGCCACCCTCTTCCGTGTCTGTTGTCAATCTCAGGGCAAAGGCAACCTCTTCCAACAGCTTCAAGGCTACCGGGGTTTAGGTTTGCGCTTGGTGAATTATCTTCTTTGCTCATTTAAAAAAATAGCAAGCAAGAGAGTGTTTCTATGAGGCGATACAACGGGTGAGATTAACCTCGTTCTGGGGTCTCCCCAGACACCATGCTCTCTTGCTTGCTTAGTTTTAGCTTATTGTTTCAGACAGAGGGCCACAGTACCCCCCTACGTTCTAGGTTCTCCCTAGACACCATGTTGCACTAAAACATGGGGTCGGAGTCTTCCTTAGGTATTCCTCCGATTACACCTACTGTACCGACACACTTGAGAGATGCTCCAGTTGAACCATCTTTTTTCTCGTATGTGCTAACAGAAACCTCGCCAGTAGCATGGGCGGTGGTTCCTTCTTTCAGTTTATCAGCAAGTGAAACTGCTTTTTCTCCGAATGATAAAACATCCCAATAAGTTTGAAATGTCCTGTCTTCGGTTCCTTCTTTCTCTGTTACGATTGTCAGAGTAAGCATAGGGTTTCCATTCTTGGTTTCCCTTACTACTGCGTCTCTTACTACTCTTCCTACTATTGCAACTTGATTCATTATGCTTAGTTTTATTTTTGTTTCGTTTGATTTGATTAGATAGGCTCTAACCTTTGCCATAGCGATTATCTCAATTTGCTGAACCCGCTGTCTGCTTATTCCCATGATATTCCCAACTTCAGATTGGGTAAGCATGGTGTTTTCTTCTAAGCTGTCTTTAACACTAGGCCCGTAAACTTTGATTAATCTATTCCTGTTTCTGTTAGAGAACAAACAATCCAAACAGATTGTTGGCACATCTGGCAGAGGAGAGAAGTAGAGGTCTTTGCAGATATCGCAAAAGTAAACCCCACCATCTCCGGGTTCACGATGTATAACATAGTGACTCATTAAGGCAAGAACTTTTTACATCTTTTTACAAACATATCCAAATCTTTTTTTCCTACCAGCTTGCGTTCTTTTATTCATGTATTCCTGTACTCATGTATTCTTGCATTCTTGGGTTCTTGTATTCTTGTATAAACCTGTATTCTTTTGCTCTTGTATTACCTAATAATGCGTATGTTATTTAATGTTAATATAGGGTATGTAATATGTACCTCCGTTAACAAAGGGGGGTTTTATATAACCCCCCCCTAAATAAAATTACTTATGTTCGGTAGGGGGGATTGGGGGAGGGCGCACTACTCCCTAGAGTAAGGGAGTAGTAATTACCAAAGTTCGTATAGGTAATCATGGTATCGGTCTTTCTTTGCATAGCTTAGACTAGCGGAACTCGGTCATCCTGTAATTCCATAAGCAAAGTAACTCTGCACAAGGCAATGGCGGTCACGCCTTAAAGGCGCACATCGATCTAAAGTTTTACGAGGAATTGGTATTAATGCTTTTCTGCAAGCGGGAGTCTTATTCAGAACACCCCTCACCCTCGCTGACGTATCAGTCTGTTTCGTCAGAAGTATGTCTGGCGGGGAGCAAAAACTATTCTTGCAGCATAGTCAAACAAAATTTAATATTCTTTTCACGAAGTGCAAGGCCACAAAATATTTACAGAGCAGTACAATGGTTTATGGAGGGTTATGATAAAGAACCCGGCGATGCCCAATCCACTTCCGGTGGGGCAGAGGCTGGTGAAAAAAGAGTTTCCTCCGATTCTGAAAGTGATTCACGAATCGAAGGAGGAAGCGGAGAAGGAGGCCAGTTGGCTAAGCCAGCATATGGAGGAGGTAGAGAAGAGGAGGATGAAAAGAAAGACGAAAAGGAGGCGGCAGATTTTATAAATTGGTTAGCCCGGAGAACCGGGGCGAGGCCAGCAGTTATGAAAGCCGTGTGGATGGCTGTCATACAGGAAGCCCCAGCTTATTTGGTTGAGGAAAACAAAAGTATAAACTTAGGTTTTGCAGAAATAAGGGCATTTCCTTACAGGAAAAACTGGAAAGAAGTTTTACACGCTAAGTTTCCTAAGCTAATACCATCTTTAAAAACAACCCCGAAAGAACTTCTTGAATCTTATCTCTACAATGTCGGTTGGGATTCAGAGATATTTAATACAGACCTTTGCGAATTTAACAAAGAGCAGTCTACCATAGGGTGGAATTTAGACATATCTGTAAACAGACAGTGGTATAGGGTTACAGGGGGTTATGAAAAAAAGAAGAGAGCTAGTCTTGGATCGACTGGTTATGGTAAGAGATTCCTTGGTTTAGTTAAATCAAACGCAAAGAAAATTTTTAGCTTTTTTGCAAAGCATGTTACGCAAACGTCTATTCCGTGCGCGGCAGTTCGCGACGGCGGTAAAAAACGCGGTCAGTATTTGGTGTCATATGTCCCCAAGGGTAAAGTGCGCCCAACGGCTCCTCAAGGCATCCCGGCTTTTGTTGTCAGCGATAACAGAGAGGAACAGCTTAAATCCCCAGAGGGTGGGGATTTACAAGGAGAGATTAAAGAAGTGCGCCCATTGCCCGATATACCATACTCAGTTAAAGACTTGTGGAAGCAAGGAGACGGTAAATGAGGGAAGCGATGTTATGGGGTGCTTATGTTTTATGCCTTTAAAGGCAAAGTATAATGTTGATTGTTGGTTAAGGGAAAATGAAGACAGAATCGGGCCAATCGCAAGAGAGTACGGATGGGCAGACGAGCTTAGAAACAAGTGACCCAATATCTGGGCCAGTTATAGAAAGCAGCAGTCCCATAGAAAAAGGAGACGATAAGGAGTCTCGCCTTACTGATGAGGACATTGACGAGGCTGCTTCAGAGCTTGGGCTGACTAAGCTAAGGGCGGCTACTGTAAGGAAGCTAAAAGACGTTGGCATTGCCGCTGAGCAAGCCGGGGCGATTAGGGTTGCCCTTGGTCGCGTGTTGGTCTCTGATGACAGGCTAGATGAGTTGCTTGATGTTGCAATGTCTGTTGCTAAGAGCAGCCCGGATGATGAAACAAAGATCAAAGCCGCATCTGCTGGGGCAAGTCTAGCAAATCAGATATCCCGAAACGCTGAGTTGATCTACAAGATGGCCAGCAACCAAATGCTAGAGAAGCCTCAAGAGAAAAGAAAATTCCAAGGCATGATTCCTGAGCATGTCATTGTCCCTGTTCAAAATAACGTAGAAGTTAATTTAACAGAAAAAGACTCTTAATGTTACAATTTGCCTTGAGTGGCGATTGTTAGAAAGCGAAATAGAGTCGGGCCAAGTTCCTCTGATCTTGCAATTAAAAGGGCTGTTGAGTTAGCCCCTAAAGATGCTTTTGTTCACGCACCTTCCGATACTGCTGAGCATCTAAAAGAAGTGCTTGGAATCCAAGGCGATGCAGTCGGTACGCTTAACACCCAAGATGTTCACAACAAAACCCTCAATGGAGGATTCTTTTAATGTCTAATATAATCAAAATCAAACGCAGTGATACCAGCCCAGCG
>CEOU01031596.1_pt1 | contig 46450 bp, 53 predicted proteins | sample 530731 | NCBI WGS metagenome assembly CEOU01 (sample SAMEA2620894, study PRJEB7988) | marine metagenome | isolation source: saline water (ENVO:00002010), including
GTAATTATGGATGGCTAACATTTAATGCACCTACAAATAATTTTACAGGCGGTGCAAGAGGGTGGGCAATAACTAATGCGTACCTAACAACTAATTTTGCAATATTAAAATCTAGTAATGCGTCTAGTGAACCTTATTTAAGTACTGATGGGGTAGCAGGAACTGGAACAACTGTACCATTTCGTCTTGATGCAAATGGCGAAGCTACATTTGGTGGTGGAGTAAGTATGCCTTCGGGTAATGTTAGCGTAGGTGGAAAATTAAATGTAGCATCAAGTGTTGGTATTGGAGATGTAGGTCTTGAAAAAACTTTTTCTATTGCTTTTTCTGATGGTGTATCACATCAAAAAGCACAAATTCAGTTTACAAAGTTTTGGGGAGAGTTGGAAATTTCTGTATCAGGTACTTTTGCCAATCAAAATAATGCAGGAGTTATTACTAAAAAATATGGATTAGGTGTACAGAATTATGCTACATACGCCAATGAATCAAGATATACTGAATCTTTAGGCGTAACTGCTAACAATTTTGCAATTGGTGAAGTTACTTGGGATACTACAAATAGCAGATATTATATCCCTATAGTTCATAGAGTTGCTACTGGAAATACTTGTACAGTTCGTGTAAGGTGTTTAGGTGGTGATGGGAGTCAAACAGATTATATTGAAGGTTTAACTGTTAGTTCTGTTTATACTACTGACACAACAGCTTACGACAAACCTGAAGTATCATTTGTAAGTCCTATTGGTATAGATGATTCTACACCTCCATCTAAATTGTCATTAAGTACCGGTTTAGGCGATGGTATTAGAATACAAAGAAGTGGTTTTGAGTCAACTCATTATACCTTATATGACCCTGATAGTATCAATGCTTATCCATCAGCAAATACTAATACTTTTTCAATAAATAATGATGTAACTAGTCATGTTGGATTAGTTTCTGGCGGTGGTAGTGTAGGTATTGGAACCTTAAGCCCAATCGGTTTATTAAACTTATACAAATCAAATGCGTCAGCAGTTTTAACTATACAAAGAAGAGAGGTTGATGGTGCTTTAACTACTGGTGACATTATTGGTCAAATTGACTTTGTAACAAATGATGATTCATACAATAGTGGAAATAATACAACTAGAGCAAGTATTAAAGCAGACATACAAAGTTCTACATCTGCTAGTGGTTTAATTTTTGAAACAGGTAATAGCAGTTCTGCTACAGCCGAAGCAATGTATATTTCTCCAAATGGAAGTGTATCTGTTGGAATGCCTAAAGCACAGATGTCAAAAACTTTCCACATACAGTCTAATACTGGACAAGCAAATACTCCAAATGGACTTATGCTTACTAATACTATTCACGGAAGTGATAGCCAAATTTATATGTATGCTGAAAATGATAGTGGCACATCCAGTAGTGGTATAATTAAATATGACCCAGATGCAATGTATATGTGGCTTCAAGGGTCAGGTGGTAAGGGTTTATACATTAACCATAGTGGGCATACTATTTTTAGTGAAAATGCTCATCTCTTAGATGATAATGCTTTAACTCTTGGCACTAGCGAAGATGCTCACATATGGAGTGATGGAAGTCATACTTATTTTAGAAATAATATTGCTAGTCAAGATATGATTTTTAAAGTAAGAGTTGGTTCTTCTTTAGTTGAGCCATTAAGGTTGGATGGAGCAACTGGGCAGGCTCATTTTACATACAATATGGGATTAGGAACAAGTAGCCCTAGTAGCCCAGCAGGAGTTGGAAGATTCCTTCATATTGCTAATTCATCCCACGCAGGTATAGTTCTCGATGACACAGGTTCTACAGCTTATGACATATATAGTGCAGATGGTCATTTATATGCCTATAGCGAACACGCTAGTAAAAACACACTTACTCTTAGCAAAGACGGCAATCTTAATGTATATGGAGGGACTGGTCTTACTCAAATGACAGTTAATGGAGCAGGTGGAGAATCAGCTATAAGATTTAAAGATTCAGATGGAAATGTAGATGGATATGTATATGCTAATACTTATGGAGTAGGATTTTTAGATGAAGGTGGTCATTGGACTATAAAGGCACAAAATAATACTGGAATATATTTTTACACTAATAATGGCTCTTCTCAACATATGCAGATTCTTAATTCTGGGAATGTTGGTATAGGCACAACAAACGATACATATAAATTAGAAGTTGCTGGTACTGGTAGGTTTAGTGGTCATTTAACTGCATCTGGTGGATTTAGTGGAAAAATGCTAGAAATATTTACTCACAATTTTAGTGATGATATGGGAACTACTAGACATTTTCTTCCTTGGCAGGGTACTGGTGAGCAAACTACTATGGATGATTCTAGAGTTGCATATGCTACACCATTTAGTATGGTGTTTGAAAGACTGGTAATAAGACCAGAAAATATTGATGGCAGTTCGGCAGGGCAACAAATAGAAGTTAAGGTGTCTTATCAAGCTGATGGTTCATCAACTGAAACAGTTATGGGAACTTATACTACAACTGGTTCTTGGGCAGATGAAACTTGTAAAGTTGTAAATAGGTCAGATTTTAGTGCAAATATGAATGCACCTGCATTAAGCAGAGTTATGATTTCATTAAAGCCTGCACAAGATATATCAGGAACAACAAACTGGTACTGCACATCGGTGTGGAATGTATCAAAATCTTTATAAATAAACACAGGAGGTATAAACCATGAAAGGTTATGCACAAAAAAAGAAAGACAAAAAATGGTCTGTTGGAAAAACCAAAGAAGTGGTGACTCCTGCAGTAACCGAAGTAAAAGACGAAAAGGGTGTCGTAGTTCGTGAAGCAAGAGCTGAAGAATCTATAGACATCATTAAACTAAGTAAAAAACGCTATGACCCAGAAACAGGAAAAGCACTAGCAGATATAGAAGAAAGAGTGTCTGTAGAACAATGTGATGAATCTGTTAAGAGTCTAGATGAACAGATTGCTGAATTAACTGCACAAAAAGAAGGCTGGGTAGCCTTAAAAGCAGATATTAAAGCACTCTAAACAAAAGGATAGTAAAATGCCAGATAAAAAAGAAAAAGAAAGTCAGGTAGTAGTTATCAATGATACAGAGTATAAAGTAGACGAATTAAGTGAAGAACAGCTTATACTTGTCAATCACGTAGCTGATTTAGATAGGAAAATTGCAGGTTCGCAATTTAATTTAGACCAGTTACAAGGTGGGCGAAAGTTCTTTATGAGGAAACTTGAAAAGGCTTTAGAAGATGATGAAATCGTTGAATCGGTGGTTGAGGAATAATATATTGAATCACCCTTCCCCAGAAAAGCAATTAATTGCAAGTTACATTCTGTTTCTATTTGTAATTTTTTTACTTACAGTAGTAACAGGGTGTGACTCTGGGTGGTCTATAGCAGGTTGGGAAGTTAAGTGAGTGAAAATACTGGTGCTAGAAGCTATAGAGGTGAAGTTATTGGAGATTCAATGGCTATCACTATTAATTTTAAATGGCTTTTACAAATTTGTGTTTTAGTAGGTGCAATAGTCTATGGTTTTTGGCAAATTGAAGCAAGGATTACACGACTTGAAGATAGTGTTATTACTCAAAATGAACAAATTGGGAGCTTACTTAATAAGCACATCGTGGAAGAACGGATTGAAAGAGAAGAGCTTGCAGAAAAAGTAAAATTTTATGAAAAAGAATTTAATATAAATCCCTTAAGTTGGGGGAAGAAAAAAAGCAAATAAAGGAGAAACAAGTGGAGGAAAAAAAACTAAATAAGTTCATTGACAAATGTTACATACGCGAAAAAGTATTTGAAAACGGAGGCTCTGTTTTAAATTGTGCTTTTGGCGTAGATGAATTGCAAGAACTTGCTGATAGTAAAGGTTGGGTGAATATTACCATTGCAAAACGAAAAAGCCCGTCTGACAATGGTAAAACACATTATGCTAAACACGATGATTACAAACCATCTAAAAAAGATGGAGATATGCCCTTTTAATGCCTACTCCATTTATGTGTCACGGATGCGACTTACCAACAATGAGTCCTTCTGGTATATGTAATAGATGTGCTAAAGTGCTAGCAGAACCAACAACAGCAGATGAATATAATAAAAAATGGCTTAAAAAAAAGAAGAAGAACAAATGGCAGAATTCCTAGAGCTATATTCCGAGGCGGGAATGATTGGTGTTGTCGGTGCTATGTTTGTTTTTATGGTATATCAAAATGCTAAAAGGTCAGAGCAACAAGCAAATGCTATTGAGGCATTAAAGATAGAAAACGAAGGTCAGTCAAAAAACATTGAAAATATAGAAGGCATTGTTTTAAAGTTTTTAGATAGATGGAATCGTAGCGATGAAACAAGAGATAGAAGACACGAAGATATGGTTAAAGAAATCAATGATTTAAGCGACGTTATGATGGAGGTTAAAGGTTCTGTAAGTCGCATTAATGGTCGTCACTAAAAAAGGAGTAATAAATGTTAAAAGGTTTAATGGGCTCTCTAGCTTCAGATTTATTTTCTGATGAAAATAGAGATGAATTAATTGCCGAAATTAATGCAGATGTAGACATTCCTCTTCTGAGCGAAGAAACAGAAAGGAAAATTATGCTAGCATTATGGAAATTAATCAAATCATTCTTTTTAAGAAAAATAGGTGTCTAACAAACTAATTGCTTTTTATTGGCAACCATTGTTAAAATAGTTTGTGAATCAATCCCAGATAAAGTCTGTTATAGAAGACGTTTTGCATCGACTCGGCTACCACTCTGATAGTGCAGTCGAGTTGGTGTACCTAACGGGCTTAATCGAATCAAACTACGACTACTTAAAGCAACTAGGTAATGGTCCTGCTAAGTCGTTCTTTCAAATTGAACCTGCCACTTGTTACGATATAATTGAAAACTATGTTTCCTATAGGAAAAGTCTAGCAAGGTCTATTGCGGAGACAGCTATGATAAATCCATTGTGGATAGATTATTCTAAGGAAGAACTAGGATATTTACTTGAAACTAATATTGCTTTTGCAATATGTATGTGTAGGGTTCATTATAGAAGAGTTCCTAAAGCGTTACCTAGACTTGGTGATAAGCTAGGATATGCAAATTATTGGAAGGTCTATTACAATACCGAACTTGGGAAAGGAACTGTAGAAAAGTTCCTAGATGCAGAAAGTAGGAGGAAAGATGAAGAGTAATCCATATGCCAAAAAAGAAAAAATCTCGTCGCCACAATATAAAATGGACAGATGAATTAAAAGAAGAAGTATCAAACCTATTAGAGAGAGGTTATACGTATCCAAAATGCTGTGAAATACTAAATCAGAGACATCCTGAACACAATTTCACTTTAGAATCTATTCGTGCCCAAAAAAGAAGTGGCACTCTTTCAATAAACCCAAGAATACCTCTTAGCCCAAATAAATACAGAAGGGCAAAACAAGTATTAGAACCTAATTTAATAGACGATAGTAAAAGCAATCCTTATTATCAAGCTACTCCAAAAAACACAGAAGAAGACGATGAAACAACAGGTCATAATTTTGAAACTCACGGCAATTATGCAATTCTTGATTATAGAGGAGAAGATAATCCTGCTACGCTGGATGACTTGCTAGCATCTTGTAATGTTGATACAGAAATTTGGGACGTAGAAAGATACGTCGTAAATAAATGGGAAGTTGCTATGAAAATGGGCGAAACCATTGTTCATAGACCATTGTTTCAAGTAAAAGCGTGGTTAGTGCGAAAACTACCCGTTGTAGTCGAGTTTCCTACAATAAAAACTATAAGACCGATAATATATAAGCCTAAACCAAGAAAACCAAAAAAACAACGAGATAGGACGGCATTAATTATACCTGATGCACAAGTAGGGTTTAGAAAATCTTTTGAAGATGGAAGTTTAGACCCTTTTCACGATAGAAAAGCATTAGATATTTGTTTGCAAATGGCTGAAAAGCATCAACCTGATGAAATTATTTTACTGGGAGATATGCTAGACCTTCCTGAATGGTCAGATAAGTTTATGATTAGCCCTGAGTTTTACTGGACAACACAACCTAGCATTAACGAATTGTACTGGTGGATAAAAGAGTTAAGAGAGCATTGCGAAAAAATGATTTACATCGAGGGTAATCACGAACTTAGAATGGCAAAGGCAGTAGTTAAAAACATAGTTGCCGCGTATAATTTAAAGCCTGCTAACCAACCAGAACGGCAGGTACTAACTGTCCCAACCTTGCTAGCACTAGATGAACTTGGTGTCGAGTATTGCGGTCCTTACCCTGATGGGGAATATTGGATTAATGATAATTTGAGAGTTCATCACGGACAACTAGCACGAAAGGGCGGAGGAAAAACAGCGTCAGCTATGCTAAATGATGCTAGAAATTCTGAAATAATTGGTCACATCCATAGACACGAAATGGCTCAAAGAACAGTTCATCCGAGAGGGGGAATAAAAACTTATGTAGTATATTCACCCGGAACAGTAGCACGAATAGATGGAGTAGTTCCCGCGTACCAAACTAGAAATGATTGGCAACAAGGTCTAGCATTAGTTCATTATCAGGAAGGAAATGGACTTTTTCAAATAGTTCCATATAACATTCACGACGGAGTTTGTATGGCTGATGGAGAAGTAATTAAGGCTAGGAAGACGATTTTATCGCATTTGGAGAAAACGATAAAATAGGACTTGACAAGCATTGGTAAGTGTTGGTAGGTTCAAGTCAATCAATAGGGAGAAAAAATGCACTTAGAAAAAATGTTAAGCGTTGGCGAAGTCGCCGATGTCTTAAATTGCTCTATATATACAGTTAGAAGAAGGCTTAAGTCCGGAGAGTTGAAGGGCTTTCACGATGGAGGCTCTTGGAAGATACCAAAATCGTCTTATGATGACTACATCAAAAAAAGAATGGTATCTTCTATTCCTTATATCTCTTCACGGAGTGAAGATATAAGGAATAGAAATGATAAACAAAAAAAGCAGTAGAGTACACCTAGACACCCTTAACTGCGGTGATAGTTTTCACGTTAATAATTCATCCCTTTATGGAACTGTTATCTCTAAAGGAGCGATGGGAGTTAGAGTTGTTTTAGATGGAGTTACTCACTACAAAACAGATGGTAGTTCAGAACTGAAGAATGGAATAGTCCAAATTATTGCCAATAAAACAGAGGTACTAAAATATGAAGATAATAATTCAAGTAGAAGACTTGAAACAATTACAAAAATGGATAACCCAAACATCAACAATAGCGGAACAACTGAACTTACCAACATTTCAATTTGACTTCGGTAAATGTAAAAGATGTGAAAGCGAAACAGTACATTATCCTCAAGCTATTGATGTAAAAGAAGATTCTTTTAATATTCTTTGTAGTCAATGTGGGGAAAAATTAAACCAATAGAGGAGAAACAATAACAATGGGTAACATAAGCGAAACGGGTCTTTTTGAAGAAATGCAAAAAGATTCAGAAGACGATTATTTTGCTGACATAAACGATGAAGAGGTGGTTGTTGCTACCGATGAGAATGTAGAGAAAATTCTATATTCTTGTGAATCACAAGCAAGAAAGATTGTAGCCTTAGAAGAGCGAAGAGATGCAAGCATCAGCTTCTACAATGACGAAATAGAAAAGGTTAAGGACAATCTTAAATATAAGCACAGTATTCTTCGTTCATATCTTGAATCGAATAAACAAAAAACTATGAAATTTCCTAATGGTACTATATCTGTTAGGAAATCTACTAAGCACGTTTATTCAGGTAGTGATGAAAAGTTATTAAAATGGTGCGAGAAGAACGACAAAAATAACGAGTTTGGGTTAATCAAAAAAACAAAAAAGCCTAGCAAATCTGCAATAATTAAGTTTGTTAAGGATACCGGATTTACACCCGACGATTGGGATATTGTAGAAAAAACATCATTTAAAGTAAAAACACAATAACAAAGGAGTTAATATGCCCGTAAATATACACGGAAAAGAGTATAGAACTGTTGCGGAGAGAATAGGTCTCTTCTATGAAGAGTTCGGGAAAAGAGAGCAGAAAGTTCATACTGAGATTAGAACTGAAATAGTAAAGGATGAAGATAACATTATCCAAGTAAAAGCTACTATAAAGGTAAGTAATGATGCTATACAACCCGATTTTTCTTTAGTAGGAACGGGATTTGCCGAGGAAGATAGGAGCAGAGGAAGAATTAATGATACTTCCGCACTAGAAAACTGCGAAACATCAGCAATTGGTAGAGCATTAGCGAGTATTGGTTTAGGCGGTGAGGAGTATGCTTCAGCAGATGAATTAGCAAACGCTTTAACACAGCAAAATCATTCTGGCGGCGGCGGTGCTAGCACGACTACTGCTGGTACAATAGGCTTCGGTAAACACAAAGGCAAAAAATGGGAAGAAGTACCTTCTACTTATATCGAATGGTTATTGGGTCGTGAAAAAACAGATGACGAAACTAGAAAATATGCACAAGAAGAAAAAGACAGAAGAGTTGAACTAGATACTGAAAGACATTCAGAAGAAGAGGTAAAGTCGGAATCGGAACAACCAACCCAAACGAAAGAAGAATCTGCAAGTGCTAGCATAGGAGAAGTATTAGGCGAGACTAATATAAAGCCAACAAACGGAGGCGGAATGAGTCCTTTAGCCCAAGAGAAGAAAAAGCAAAAGTTAGCTGAAGAACTAACCGGTCTTTCTGAGCGTATGGGAGTAAAAAAGTTCATAGAGTTAAAAACTAAAGAGCTTGGTAATAAAGGATTTGTGGATTGCTCTATTGATGAGCTACAATCTTTGGTTAGTGTTGCAAAAGACCTAGCACCAAAAATTAATCCCGAACAAGCAAAGAAAAATCAAGAACTTTTTGAAACAGTAGTAGACAAATTCGATGGAGAAGTAATCCAATGAAAGTAATACTACACAACACAGATGAGGAGTATGTGATGAATCAAAAATCTAAAAAGGAATTAGTTAGAGATTATTTAGAAACCGGAAAATCAATAACGCCTGCAGAGGCGTATGAGATGTTCGGTTCTATGAGACTCGCCGCGATTATATGCGACCTAAAAAAAGATGGATATAAGTTTCATACTGAAATAGTTAAGAAAAAAGACAGTAGGATTAAGTTTGCTCGCTACAAACTAGATTTACCTACAACTTTATTTCCTAGTTAATGACTCATCCCTCGAAAAACAAGGGGAATAGGGTCGAAAGACTCGTCGTGAATATCCTAGAATCTTTAGGTTATAAAACTCTGAGAGCCTACGCTAGTAATGGTATGGCTCTTGGAGAACACGAAGAGTGCGATGTTGTTTCACATATCAAAGGAAAAAAATGGAGATTTCAAGTAAAGGCTAGAAAGAATGTAGCGAAATGGATAAAGCCAAATACTGAAGTCGTAGATGCACAAATAATAAAAGCTGATAGAGAAGAGCCATTAATTGTAATGCCATTAAAATCATTCGTAAAGGAGTTGGAAAATGCCCGATAATAAACCACCCGCGTTTATGTTTTATGCGGGGGATTTTCTATCGAACATAGATGTTGCTTTTATGGATATGGAATTACGAGGAGTATATATTACCTTGCTAGCATATAGCTGGCTGGAGTACGGGCTTCCCGATGATGACGAAAAACTTGCTAAGTTAGTACAATGCAGAGATAAAGAAACGTGGAACTCTTATAAAAGACAAGTATTACAAGCGTGTTTTGTGTTGGAAGACGGAGTGTGGAGACAACCTAGACAAGAAAGAGAGCGTAAGAGAGCAGATAAAAGGTCAGAACAACAAAGTCTAGGCGGTAAAAAAGGTGCTGAAAAGAGATGGAAAAAAGAAAAACGCATAAGTTCGCGTGCGAATAAGAATGGGTCGGCTATGGCTTCTGAAATAGAAATAGAGTTTGAAAATGAATTTTGGAAACTATACCCTAGAAACGTTAGAAAGAAAGATGCTAAGAAGAAATACTTACAAGCAAGAAATTTAGTTGATAAGGATGTGATAATAAATAGTTTGAACGAACACTTAAAAGGTGCGTGGGCAGAAAAAGAAGTTAAATTTATTCCTCACGCATCAACTTGGCTGAACGCAGAAGGTTGGGAGGATGATGCTAGCAAGCCAGACGGCACGACTGGAAAAGCTCCAAAGAAACTAATAAATAAAGTTTGCCCAGTTTGCGGTTATGTTAAACAAAATTGCTCGCCGGACAGTTATGATGTATGTAGAAAGCACGAACCATCTATGAAAATGGAAGACGAGTCAAAAAAATTACTTAACGACGTACTGATACAAGCAAATGCTATCCGAGAGGAGTTAGGTTTGCCATTAGTAGGAGAAAAGTAATACATTAGTAAGCCTCTTTTTGATAAATTTTTTTTAAAGAAGGTTTTAAAGAAAGAGGATGACAAATAAAATCAGGTGCTAATAGGTTGGCGTTTGTTAGCACCTGTAAATATTAGGCAAAACAGAGAGAAATCTCAGGCTAGCATTTTAGTATGCTCCTCCTTTATCGTATTATGCTAGCCTACGCCTAAAAAAAAGGAATATTATGAAGAAGAAAATATTGGAACAGCAGAGAAATCATTTAGGTGGTCATCTTAAAAATACAATGGTACACTTAGATGATATAAGTTTCCGTATTCTCGAAGAATGTGAAAATGCTTGGGGGAATCGGAATTATTCAAAAAAGGACGTTATTCGGGCAATTAGAGGCATTCTTGGGCAATCAAAAAGATTTGCACAGATACCAAAGAAAGAAGTTTTGCAATTTCATCCATTAAAAAAATATAATGACGAAAATTGGTGGAAAGAAAAATATAAAACAGATAATAAAATAATAGATGAACATTCTTTTGATAATATTTTCCCAAGTATGAAAGATTTAGATGATTTATTAGTTGATAAAGATAAAATACTTGAGCATACTCAAAAAACTATATAAATTATGTCGTATTAGTTTATTGTAATTGTTTATGTTGGTTAGTTCATATCCCAAGATTACGCAACTACTCATTTCACAGCAAAGCTAAGCTAGCATAAACAGAATTAGTACAATGTCGAGTTTGTTATTGGCTCGGTGACATATAAAAAAGGGCGGTCTATTGACCGCCCTTCTCCTCTTACAGTTGGGTTGCGGAAAACTATAAGAGGTATCTAAAACCTTTTTCTTTTATTTGTACATTAAAAACAAAATTTAAAACTCCGTCCATTTCAGCATCTTCTAATACTTGAAGAATTTTATTTTTATGCTCTTTTGATTCTACTGTTATTTCTATTGTCATTTGTCTTTCTCCTTTCGGTCTGCCCTTGCTTGTGCTGACCTTCTTTGTGCTAGCATTATTTGTATTCTCGTCGGTATAACAACCTCCAAATCACACGTTCTACAACAATATCCATCATCCTCTATTGGTTGAGGATTACAACCCTCTATTATAGGGTCAAATATTATTGTATTACAAATAACACATTTTTCTGATTCTGATTTTTTAGACATATTTTAACTCCTTTAATTACTCTTCTTCGTCGTAATCATCTTTAGTTTTTATTTGAAAATTATTATTTATATACTCCCAACCAAGTTCTGTCATTCCATCTGTCATCCACTTAGATAAGCCATACAACTCATTTGCAATATCTTCGTCGGTCATATATTTTACATCATCTCCAAATAGATGGCGGACATCTTCAACACACCAATAAGTACCAGTTAATATGCTAGCATCCTTCGGTGGATTGAGGTTTAGGTCTGAGGTGTCTAATAATGGATGGGTTTTCTGTAATGTTTTTTCGGCAATATTCTGTATTTCTTCTGTTGAAAATGTTTTTTGTAGTAACCAAGAATCGTATATTTGATTTACCATATCTACATTTAACCCATATTCTTCCATAATAAATTGAAGTTCTCTGTCTATAGCTTGTTCTATGTCTTCAAATATTTTTTCTGCTAATTCATCTTTTATTATATCATTTTCTGTTATCATTTTAATTCCTTTCTTATTTAAAAAAGTAAGGGCGGTTGGCTAGACCGCCCTTATACTAACTATCAATTAGTCAGATGATTTAATCTTGTCAGCAAGTTTATTTACTCCTGACACAACACCTTCTATTTGAGTTCTTGGAAAAGCGACACCTTTCCTAGTGGGTATCATCTTGTCTCCATCGCCTTTAATCCACACTCTAATTTGAGCAAGTTCTTTACCACCAACTGTATCAAGGGTAAACCTTAATTCAGTTTTTTCGCTTAACTGCTCTATTGATATTGTTTGATTATCTGCCATTTATAACTCCTCTATGTTGATTAAGAAAACAATTATTAAGAAAACTACTGAAACCATAAAGATACCTAAATATTCCACTAAGCTACTGCTCCTTTATTTTGTTTATCGCTTGGAAACTCTAATTTAAAGTCACCTAATTCTTCAAAATCCTTTAATATTTTATCTACCTCTTCTTTAGGATAGTTTTGAGGTACTGCTAGACCTATTCCAAATTCTCCTTGTGGATGGTCTTCGTAACTATGTATAACTTCAACTCCTTCGGGAATTAATCCACATCCTACTGCTACCCTTGTCAAATCAACCTCAATTCCAAACACTTGACCTAAAGTTCCGTCGTGCTTTTGTACCATACAAAATCTATGAATCATCATAAGGGCATATGGTTTTTTAAGGTGCTTATTTTTAACTGCAATTCTGATACCCTCAAAAAATGTGGTCATTATGTTTTGTAGCATAGCACTTAAGGAACTTCTTAGCTTTCTGTCAATCCTAACAGCCTCTTTAAATGATGCCATATATTTTGTGAAATCCTCAAGACTGTTAAACGCTTTTGGTAAATCTCCGTTAAAAATTTCTCTCATATTTGCAACCTCTTTTGGTTTGTGGTTAAATAATTATATCTCTCATCTAAAGATGAGATATAATTAATTAGGTCGTTGATTGGCGGTGCTTTTTTCCATCAGACTTAATTGTTTTTTCTGCATAGAATTAATTAATTGTTCAAAATGAGGGGTAATTCCATCTAACATATCCGACACTTTATGTCGGTTTTCATCAACATTGTATTCGGTAATGTCCGGTCTTCCGTCTTCTAGTTCTTCTAGGACAAGCTTCATAAGTTCTTTAGAACTGTCAAGCATTTCTATTGCCAAAGATTGCATCATAGCTTTACTGATGGGAAAGTCATTAAAGCTAGCACCCTTTTTAAGCATAGTACCTTGTTCGCCTAGTTTTTCTAGCATTTTTCCATTAGTAATTACACCGAGTAAAGATACTGCTAGTTTCATTTGAGATGATATGTTAAGAAAAAGCATCTCAACATTTTCAGATAGCACAATGCTTTCTTCCTTGATTGATTTCTCCAAAGATTCTTTTATGAAGTCCAAGATTACCTCCGTTTTGGTTGTTTAATTATTTTATCTCTCACCTAAAGGTGAGATAAAATAAGTAAAGGTGTTCGATTGCTACCACAATATAGCACTAACTCTCAGTAAGTGTCAAGTCCTATTTCTAGCGTGCAGTAAGTATCAGAGCCTACCTATGTGACGCGAACATAAAAAAAGGGGATGCTAGCAAGCCAAGACCTGCTACGCATCCCCTCGTCGAGAGAGAGACGACGTAAATTTTATTTAAATCTGCTCATAAATTTGTTCCACATTTCAATAGTATCGGGAATGAATATATCTTTAAACGACCCATAAAGTAAAGTTATTAGAGAGCCGTATATAACTACTATTACGACGGATAGTAATAGGTTTCCTAGTTGTTCTTGCATTTTATCTTCTCCAATGTGTTAGTAAATAATAGTTAATACCAATTAAAGCTAATAATACTGTTAATGTTATTATCATTTCTCCCCCTTAATGTATTTAATGTCTTCGCGAAAAACCCAAACCTTATTATTACCAAGTTTAAATATTTCTATATCCTTACCACTATATAAACCATCGTGACCATCCTCATTTTCAGTAGTACAACCATCACATTGACATAAACCACTTTCTGATTCCCAACCCAAAGCATAGTCAATAAGCTTGGTGTAGTATTCTCTTATTTCTTGTGTCATTCTTTCTCCTTATTTAAAGTTATTTCTGTTGTAGTCTTGACCCTCATAGTCAAAATTCTCTGATAGCCTTCTTATCTCTCGGTCTAAGGCATCAACACTATTGTCGGTAGTGCTTGTGTCTTTCTGCTCGACGACATAGAAAACATTAGCTTTCTTCTTCGCATTGTCAGACATCTCTTTCTGCTGACCCATCCCACTACCGAATTGAAACTGCTCTTTCATTTGGAATAATAGGTCTCGTAGTATTCCATTAGTTGCTATTGACATAACTCTCTGAAGGTCGAGAGGTTCATTGCTACGTTTGATAGGGAATAGCACCATAAATTCGTGGACTTTATCCATCCGACCTCTATACCGACAGCAATAGGTAGCACAAATCTCGACGGCATTTCCCATCTTGGTAAGGACATCTGCTAGCACCGAAGCCGTAGCACCTAGCCTTGCAAATTCCATCTCATCATTATCGGCATTCAATGTGAAATTGATTCCGATTCTAATATTCCGTCTTCTATTGTCTCGAACCATAGTATCCCAATAATCGTCACGATTGGTCATAATTCTGTCGATATTAAGTTCATCTCCATCGTCACTACGTCTTCTAGTTCTCTTGCTAGATAGACCTACTCCGACATAACTACTGACATCTAGTTTTCTCTCGACCTCTGCTCTGTATTTCTCAAAGAATTTCGTCACTTTATCACTAGCCTTGCCGACCATAAGATGCTCTACTAAATTCTCTCGGTTTTTAAGAGAGCCATATGTCCAATCTTCATCCCAAATATGATGAGGGTCTTCTCCGGTTCTCTTGGTCTCGGCAAGACAAGACTCGATATAGTCTTCTGCAGAGTTAAAGTCGAGAACTACTATTTTATGTTCCTCAGAATGCTCATAGTTAATTCCGCTTTTAGTCGTTTTTAGTTTGTAATTTCCGTCAGACATTATGCAACCTCTTCAGTTTGTATGTTATTAATTGAGGACAATACCTCGTTACTTTCGTTAGTAGCAACCTTGCTAGCATCCTTTGAGTAAACCCTCGGATACTTGTTTTTGAATCCCTCAAGTTCAATCTTCTGCTTTTCCTCGTCAGTAAAATCAGCACAGAGGTCAAGGATTGCATAATAGATTGACGACTTATTAACACCAACCTCATCGACTTTGCCATTGCTTATTGGTGTAACACTATCCGACGAAATAGTACCATTCACAGCTTGATGAATAAGTTTAGCCGAGGTATAAAACGCTCTAGTCGAGACGTTTCTGTTCAATCTCTCAGCCTTGATTCTATCTCGTAAATCCCACAAAGCAGTTGCTACATCAGAGTAATCTCCGACGATATGACTTTCTATGGTCTTGTCATAGCCGATACTGATTGTCGCTCCAGTAAATCGGTCTAGCACCGCTAGGTCTTGCTGATTTCTACCGACATAAGAAAAGTCGTTACCATATCCATTGGTATTGTCTATGGCGATAAAATAGAAATCGTTGTGACGATAACGATGAGGACTCTCTGGGTCATTCGGTGTAAAAATGAGACCTTGACCATCGAGCATAGCATTATGAATGAGGGTCATATTAGGGTCAAATCCATTGAACTCGTCGGCTACAATTATTCCACCCTCTGAGAATGGCTTAACATACTGTCCTTCAATATACCTTCCGTCAAAGGTAGACTTTCCGAGTAGTTGTGCTTCACTAACTCCGGCAGAGCCAACAACATAAGTGTATCGGTACTTATCGTCTTCATCCCAATTATGTTTCTCAGCCATAAGTCGGAATAACTCTTCACCTATTGTCGATTTTCCGGTTCCTCTTTCGCCGTGAAGAAAGACTTTTTGGAAAGTTTGTAGCTTGTCGAGTACATCGGCAAATTGATAGTGTAGTAATCCGTCGCTACTAGGGTCAAATACCACTCGGTCATTTAGGGTAATTGTGACGGGCTTAATAACCTCATCCTTCGCGTCTTTTATTATTTCCTCGACAATACTGCCGTCATCTAGTATCTGCTGAGTCACGGCATTGACAATAGTTGTCTCTAGACTACCTAAAGTTCCGTCGGTCTTTGGGGCAGGGTTACTGCTAGCACTTGGCATAGCATCACTACTGCCGTCATTAGTAGGCTGATTTCCGTTACCATCACCGCCATTAGTGGGATGTAATGGGTCATCTTCTCGGATTAATTTTCCGTCAAGAAAATCCATTAAATCGCTTTTCTTTGCGAACTGAACCCAAGAACTTGCTATGCCTTTCTCGGCACAAAGGGTCATTGCTTGTCGTCGTAATTGCTTTACATTCATTTCTAAACCTCCTCGGTTTTAGTGTTGCTCTCTCTCAGAGCGGTTTCGATTTCAAATTTGCTGTTCATTATGCTAGGTTAGTTTTACAAAGTAAAACAAACTAACCTAGCATAATAACTAGTCGTCGGACTAGGCTTGAACCATATCTCGACAGAACCTATCCCAAGGCAATTCGCCAATTATCTCAGCATTGCCACTTTTTAGCAACGCGTTTGATACATCGACGATAAATTCCTCGTCACCTTGACATTGTACCACTTTGCCTAAAAATCCTAATATCTCACCTAGGACATTCGTCGTCGATGAATAGGCTTGTATTTGGTCGAATAGTGTTCTTAAAAACTCTTCGTTTGGCATTTTTTCTCTCTCTTTTGCCGTCGGTAAAAACGGCGGTTTTGTTCTGATAAATGACTGCCATCATCAGACTAATCTCGTCACGGATTAGTGACCATCGCTTGGTCTAGCAATAGGGAATGCTCTTTAGGCTAACTAGTTAGCCCTTGAGCAGTCCCTATGCTAGCAACCTTGCTAGGTTTCGGCGGCGACTCTACGCGTTGGAATAGTTTCTCGACACTACCTCGACGGCTAGTGTTACAAGTCCAATTCTGAAGAGGATTGTCGCTATTATCGTCACAAATAGTGACCTTAGTGAGACTTTTTCTCTATTCCTCGAAGATTGATATGCCATTATTTCCCTCGCTAAGTTCGTCAATTAGTTCGTTTTTCTCTTCAATTATCGTCAGTAATTCGGATAATTTCTCTTCGTAGCTATCCTTAGTGACGGCAAGGGTCTCTTCCCATCTCTCATTATCCTCGATAATGGCTTCCCATCGGTTATTATAGACGTTAATAGCCTCTTTTAGCTCTTCGAGTAAATGGTTCACTCTCCACTCGACAGTTTGGACAAATCCGCTTCTCTTCGTAAAGCTCGTCGGGTTTAAATCCATCGATTCTTGGGTTACGTCCTTAACCTCCGCCAATAACTGACGGGCTATTGCTAGGATTTGTTTCATTTTTCTCTCTCTTTTCCCTCACTAAAGAGGGTTGTTTGTTCGTTGGTCTGTCATCTTCAGGACAGGTAGACCAGTTCCTGTCGATACTGCCAGACTATGCTAGCAGTATTTCGACTATTCTCGTCGGTATAGCAGTTACCCTGCTAGGACGCTTTTTACCTCGATAAAGCGACCATTTCGGTTGAGGTATCCTTCGCGTTTAGGGCAATCTCCACTAAGATGTCCAACATACCCTTCGCGTAGAAGGTCGGAACTGAGATTCATAACGAGAATCTTCAAGTCTCCACGATGAGGGTTTGCTTTACTGTCGGTTAAAGCTTGTCTGAACATTGCTAGTAGTTTTTCCATTTTCTCTCTCCTTGCCGTCACTAAGGACGGCGTTTGTTGTTTGTTAATTAAAATCTTGCCTATCTCGTCGGTATAGGTCTTTTTCTGTTTCTTGTTCTAGTTCTATTTCTATTTCCAACCCCATAGGGCTACCTATACTCTCGGCATAGGCAACCCTATGGCTACCCTATCGGCTATTGTGTATTAACCGACGGCTAATAAGGCTCTATCGACGAGTGATTCCGTCGCTAGACTCACAATCGAAGTGAATATCCTCGAATCGAGGGTCATTATCCTCCACTACTGTGACGATGTAGTCTTCCGGATGGTGTTCGCCGACAACCTCGAAGAAATACTCGAAGTATGCTTGTTCTTGCTCGTCGGTAAGAAGGTTCAGTTCCAACGCGTTGATGTCGATAGCATTCAAGTTCTCGCTGTCTAGTGTTGGTACTACGTCGTCGATGTAGATTAACTTGGTGTCGTTTGTATTGTGTATTGTCATTTTACTCTCTCCTCGCATTATGCGAATTGGTGTCAGTATTACTGTCGAGGTACTGACTGTTAAACCTCGTGCAATGCTCTCATTGCCTACCACAACTTACCACCGGGTATCAAGCTGAACCTAGAGATATATATATGGGTCGTCGGTGTGCCCTCGATAAAAATGGGCTGAACTCAACGAAATATAGAGGATTGAGTCGAACGCGTAGGGGGGTGGGTAGATATAGCGTAACCCTCCACAGAAAATGCTAGCGATTTTTACTTTAAACCTATTAAATTTGGTAAAAAGGAGTGCATATGAACTATTATTGGCAAGCAGTATTTGAGCAAGAACCAATGGTGGTTGCTTGGGAACTATTCGTACTATTTACCACTTTAATGTTTATAAGTATAATTTTTAGATTATCTAGAATAGAAAGAAACCAGCAAATTATTTTGACGATAGTATCTAAGAATAAAAAACCTAGACTAGTTAAAAAGGATAGAGAATATAATAAAAGCCTTTTATGGTGGATAAGAAAGCGTCAAGAATCTCCACTAAACGATTTTGAGGTTGTATATGATAGCAAAGACGAATAATAAAGGTGTCGAGTTCTATGTATATGATATGGGAGAGGCTGACAAGTTGGGTATATCATACAGGAAAGATGATTGGCGAAAAGCTAAAGTGGGGGAGTTCATTCTCACCACAGACAAAAAAGTTATTGAGGTCATTGACCGCATTACTGAAAAACCTCGTCACGCTAGGAAAGGGACTGATTACCTTATTACTGGTTTTGGTAGACATCCTGTATCTAAAAACAGTATATTTGCTAGCAAGGTACAAGACAAAAAAGGACAAAGAGTAAATGTCAGGCAAACAACAAAACAAAAAATCTTTGCTGATTATCTCATTAAGTATGGAAAATCAAACGAGTTCGGTATGTGGGATGCAGAGTCAATCATCCAAGCCTATCAAGCTGTCTATCAAGACAACAATTCCACAAACAGCCTTAAGCGTGGCTTATCTATCTTACACAAACAGCACATTCAAACACATATAGCAATTAAAATGAATATAAGACCAATATTAATAGAGAATGCCATTGATGATGAATATATTATTAATGGGTATAAAGCACTTCTTGAGGGTTCAGATGTGCCACACGCAACAAAATTAAACACATTAAATAGACTTTCTACCCTTTTGGGTCACGATGCTAAAGATAAAACTGAGACTACAGAGCAGGTTGTGATGATTAGTGACGGAGAGTTAAAGAAATTAGCAGGGTATAGGAAGAAAATTGCCGAAACAACAAGTGCAGGTAAAGAAAATCTCGACTGATTTTAATACTTATCTGTTAAATCATACAAAAATAAACGAAAAAGAAGACGCAGAACTGGTATTAAATGACAATAGTTATATTGTTCCGGGTCCTGTGGCTAAATGTTTTATAAATATGGTGGAAGAAATAGATACATATTACCAATTATTTAAAAATATGGAAAAAGCAACTGGAGATTATGGCGAAAGTTGATAAAAAATTAGCTCTTTTAAGCCCTTCTGATAAGCTAGAAATGCTAAAAGCTATGTATATTGATATATTTTTCTTTGCAGAAGTGTTATTTGGCGACCCTGAGAATGCTATGCACTATCATTGTAGGTCAAAAAGTCCTGATTTTCATAAAGAGATTACGCAAAACTTGCTGAAATTGGCAGTTGGCGAGAAAATTGCTATAGTAGCACCTAGAGACCACGCAAAATCAACGTTGATTAACTTGATTTACCCTTTACATCGCATATTATTTGGCGAAGAAAGGTTTATTTTGCTTATTTCGGAGTCTGAAATGCAGTCTAAGTACAATTTAGAGAGTATTGGCAACGAAATAGAGCATAATCCCAAAATAAAATTTTTTTTCGGGAACCGAATGGGTGATACTTGGGGCAAAGAAGAGAAAGAGTTTATAGGAGCGTTTGAAAATGATGGCGTTACTCCTAAAGTAAAGACAAAAGTGCTTGTTCGTGGTACTGGACAGAAAGTTCGTGGATTAAAATATGGTGCTTACCGACCAACACTTACCATAATTGATGATGGAGAGGGAGAGGCTAACACAGCAACACCAATTTTGCGTGATAAATTCAGAAGATGGCTAAATGCGGCAGTAATTCCGGGTTCTGGTGATGCAAAATTGATATTTATAGGAACAATAGTTGATGAAGAAAGTTACCTCAATCGTATTGCAGGTCCTAAAGCCTACGATAGAAACGGAAACTACAAAGTTAAAGCTTGGAAGTCCTTATTCTATCAAGCAATCATACAAAAAACAGAAAATGGCTTGTTTGTGTCATCAGGAAAAGAAGTTTTAGATAAAAAAGGCAATCCTAAAGTTCTTTGGGACGATAGAAGACCTTACAAATGGCTAAAAGCAGAGAGAGATAGGCTAAAATCAGAGGGTGATGTTGCTTATTTTTATCAAGAATATCAAAATATCCCTATGGATGACTCTTTTAGAGTATTTAAAAAAGAACATATTCAATATTGGGAGGGCAGATACCAACGACAAGATAATTATAATTTTATTATTATTAATGGAGAACAAATACCTGTTAATATTTTTATGGGTGTTGACCCTGCATCTTCGGAAAACATTAAAGCTGACTATACAGTTGCAATGGTTGTTGCTGTTGATGATAAGTATAATATCTATGTGCTAGATATGTTTAGAGGGCAGGTTTCTCCTATGGATGGAGTTACTGAAATAATAAGGTTAGCAGACCAGTACCACCCAAAAGATATAAGGGTTGAAAAAACTGGTCACGTTATGCTAACAGACTATCTTCAAAGATTAGGAAAAGAAACAGGAAGGTTTTTACCAATTACTCCAAAGGATGCTATTAAATCTAAATTTTTTAGAATTAAAGAGATGCAACCGCTTTTTGCTAGCAAGGCTATGTTTTTGAAAGACGAGCATTATGAATTAGAATCTGAGTTGCTAGCATTTAGAGAACACGGAACGTTTACAAAGGATACATTAGATGCGTTGCGTTGGGCTACTGAAGATGTCTATCCAAATAGGCTAAAAAAGGGAGAAAAAGGCGAATGGGAAACTGCAATTCCAAATATTTTAAAAACAGATTGGGAAACAGGTGAAATTATTACTGCATAAGTGCTATATTAATAACATTTAAAATCAATGGATATTTATAATTGGCTATAAAATCACCTTACGGAAACAATAATCCGTACAAAACTATAAAACCAAGTTATGGTCTTGATGACATTACTGGAGATTCTGTTAGAGAAGAATGGTATCGTTACGAAAGAGCAAATTCTGAATGGAGAGAGCAAGTAGCGGAAGATGAAGATTTTTATTTAGGAAATCAATTAACAGAAAAACAAAAAGAATATTTACAAAGCGTTGGTCAGCCACCCGAATGCAATAATAAAATAAGACCTGCTGTTGAACAAGTGCTAGCAAATGTAGCATCTTCAAGCCCAGTTTGGAGTGTACAGCCAGAAGGAAAAACTGATTCTGAAATAAGTTTTATATATTCTCAATTGATGGACAGAATATGGTACGATAGCGACGGAGACCATCATTTTAGAAAAATGACTAGAGATTTTCTAGTAAAAGGGATTGCATATGCTTATGTGTATCCAGATTGGAACGCAGATGAAGGTCTAGGTGCGTTAAGACTTAAAAAAATGAACCCGGAATCTATATTTGTAGACCCTAATTCTATACTCCCTGATTTTAGTGATGCTAGCAGTATTATCTACAGCGATATAATGACTAAAAAACAAGCAATAACTTTATTCCCAAAATTAGAAAAAATTATTGAAGATGCTATGGAAGAGCAATGGGGTAATGATAAATCTAGTGGAAATTTTGATAGAGACTATAAAGTAAGAAGAGCAGACGGATACCAAGACAATGAGGAAGGTAAGGTTAGAAAATTTGTAAGGTGGACTAAAATTGCGATTCCAAAAATGAGAATAACTGAGGTTGGTACTGGATTTTCTAAAAATTTAGATAAAGACCAATGGGACGAAATAAGAGAGGATGAAGATTTTAAACAATTTTTAATGGATGGTGCTATTCAGGTTATGGAAACTTTTGAACCTGCAATTAGAGAGTCTTGCGTTTTTGGAGATATATTAGGATATGATTATATACTTCCCCTTTCACAATACCCTATATTGCCTGCCTGTAATGAACACGCAAGCAACCCTTTCCCTACTGGAGATGTAAGACACGCAAAAACACCTCAACGTATGTTAAATCGTACTGAAGCTTTATTAATAGCACATACAAATGCTACTGCAAATTTTAAATTAATATATGAAGATGGAGCAATAGACCCAGAAGAATTAGGTAAATGGTCTATTCCGAATGCAGTTATTAGAGCAAATCCGGGTGCTATACAACAAAACAAAATAAAAGAATATAGTCCTCCGGCAATTAGCTCATCCCTATATCAAGAAAAACAAAGATATGAGGTTGATATAGAACAAGTATTTGGTGCATATAAATTTTCACAAGGAAATCCAGATGCTAGTCCGGGTACTGTAGGGGAAGCAGGTTTAATTGATGAAGCAGTAGCAAAAAAACAAAATTGGAAAATATTACCAATTTACGATATGCTAACAAAAGCGGCACAAATATGTGTACAATGGATACCTCATATATATGACCAACAAAGAGTTTTGAGATTTGTTAATCCTCAAGGTGATGATAAAGAAGTTCAATTAAATCTTCCAGTTGAAGATAGAACTGGTGCAGTTACAAAATTGTATGATATGACTACTGCTAAAGCAGATATAAGAGCTGTAATAGGCAGTACAAGAGCTAAAAATCCATTACAAGACCTTCAAAGAGATATTGGATTAATGCAAGCTGGTATTTATGACAAAACTCAAGTTATTATGAATATGCAATCTGATATAGATAAAGGTGCATTATTAGAGAGACAGAGCGAAATAGCACAGCTAACACAGCAAGTTGAGCAACTACAGGGACAAGTAAAATCATTATCAGGTGATTTACAAACTAGAGAACGAGAAGTGTTCCATACAAAAATGCGTGCAGAAGTTGCAGAAGCTACTAAGCCTATTGCAAGTGCAGTTGCTGACGCTAAAGCTAGAACAAAAATTGAAACAGCTCGGCAGAAGGACGCTTCAGCCAAAGCCGAGGAACAGGTAAACTCTTTACAACAAGCCGCCAATAATATGGGCGTAACTTAAAAAGAAAAGGAGCATCTGAGATGTTAAATGAAGAACAAGTCAATGAGCAAATTGAACAAGAGGTTCAAGATGAAGAAGGTAACTTTGACCTAACGGAAGAACTAGTTTCTTTTAATAAAGGTGAAAGCCCTGATGAATCTGAAGAACCTATCAATAAGGCAGAATCTGACGAAAATAATGAAGAGGTTGATACATCTAATGAAGAAGTAAAGGAAGATGTAGTAAACTGGTTAATAGACAACAAGTTTAAAGATGATAATGAAGGAAAAGTAAAGCTTGCTGATTCATATAAAAACCTACAAAGCGAGTATGACAAATTACGCAACGAAAGCCAATCTGTTTCTAAAGAAGCTCAAGATGCTTTGGAATTTGCTCAATGGGTTGCTAATAATGAAGATGCGAGAAATGCTTTGAATGAAGTCGTTAATAAACCTGAAGTTAGCCAAACTACTCCACCTGAAGACTTTGACCCATTAGATATATACACAGAAGGAACTAGCTCTAATGAATGGTACAATTCAGTTCAGAATCAACAGCGAGAGCAGTTGAGAAATGAAATAGTATCAGACGTTAAAAAAGAGTTTGAAAGCAGAGAAAATCAAAGTCGTCAAGAAATGGAAGCTAGACAAATGATTAGCTATTTGCAGACAGAACATAATATGTCTGATAATGATGTTAATGATTATTTAGAGTTTATTAAGGACGAAAATTCTTTTTCTACTAATAATCTTGTTGAGCTTTACAAGTTTTCTAAAGGTATAAATCAGCCTAAAACTAAAAATCAAGAGAAAAATCCTGAGAGTAACTCTGCTGTAAAAGATATACCAGCAGGAGTTAATGCCGCTACAGCAGGAGGTTCAAATCCACCTGCTAGCAAAGACCCTGTTGATAGTTTAATGGACAGCTTATTGGGTAACTCGAAGAGGGATTTTACTTAGACCGATATAAAGGAGTCTAAAAATGGCTGAAAACTACGGAAGTGGTTACGCTAAGTTTACAGACGGGTCCGCAAGACAGGTTCTGGAACTTGGAAAAAAGGTTCATTATTTTAATCCTTCAGACTCGCCTATATTTACTTTGCTAGGCAGACTTGGTACTCGTGGAACACCTGTGCCAAAATTTGAATGGATGGAAGATGAACATTTCATCAAAAGGTCAATAGTATTAGTAGGTGGTGCAACTAATAAAATTGGCGGAGTTGCTGTTAAAAAAGGTAAAACTGACGGAGATGGTACAATTGCCGCGTCAGGTGACAACCAGTTTGGAGCAATTATCCAAATGCCTAGACAAGCTCAAATGGAATTGTTTGAGAAAGGTGGTATTTACAAGGTAACAGCTAACCACGCAGATGGTAAGGTTAATAATGTTTCCGTTGGAACTAATCCACAATATGTAATGTGTGTTGGACACGGGGCAGACCAAGCACACGCAACAGGTCAATCACCATCAGACAGAGATGTCTGTTTTGAAACTGTTGCTGTTAGTGGTAATGAAGCTACTTTGCAAGACCAAGGTGGTCATAGTCTGTTTATTAGTACAGCAAACTCAACAGAATGGAAATTCGAGTATGTTGGTACTGCAGGTGCACCAAGCACAGGCACAAAGAAGGGTTTTGAATATTCTTCTGCTGACAATACTGCTGACTACGTTGCTCACGTTTGGACAATGCACGGACCATCATTGGGATACAATGAGGGTGCTGGCGTTAGTGCAATGAGCACCAAAAAAGTACGTAGGCTTGCTAATTACACTCAGATATTCCGTGAACCATTTTCTCTTACTCGCACAATGCGTGTGTCTAAGCAGTATGGTGAGCAAGAGTATGCTAGGTTACAAGCTCGTAAGCTAACTAAAATCAAAGGCGATATAGAATGGGCGTTGTTGATGCAAGGTGATGCAGAAGCTGATGCTAGTGCTATGAATCCAAAGCGTACATTTATGGGTTTTGGACTTAATGGTACTGGTGGTGCTATTGTATCTAACGATGGTCGCACTAATTCTGATTTTCAATTTGATGCTGATGGCGATTCAGGCGATATTGACGCTTTAGATGCAGTAACTGCTAATATCTTTCAAGATACTATTTCTGGTTCAATGAGCAAAGTTGCTTTTTGTTCTAATAAATGGTTAAGAAAGTTAGTTACTGCAGTTCGCAAGTCTGATGGTGCTACTCTTAACGCTGAAATGGGTTCTGGTGCTACTGCAGGTCTTCGTGTTACTAAACATCACGGACCTGTTGGAGAGTTGTCTTTTGTAGTTCATCCATTGTTAAATGGTGCTTATGACGATTACGCTCTTGTAGTAGACCCTGCTAACGTGGAAATGCGTCCATTGGCACAATCTGATATGCAACTGCGTGACGATATTGTCAAAGACGGAACTGACGGAACAGTTAGTGAATGGTTGTACGAAGGTGCTCCAGAAATTCGCAATGAGCAAACTCACGCGATTCTGAAGTTAATCTAATAACCATTAGTCAATTAAAAAGGGGGAACCTAGTTCCCCCTTTTTAAAGGAAAACATAATGTTATACAAAGAAGCATACGAGTTAATAGATATTATTTTACAAGGGCAAGAAACTAGAGTGCCTTTGTCTGGGAAATTAAAACAAAGATTTTTTGCCGACTCTATTAGATATTTAAGTCGTCAATATGTAAGAAATATACAAGAAGAAATATTTACTGGAGACTCTTCAACTAAGAAATATATTTTTTCAAATGAAAATGCAACTGATAAAATATACCAAATACAATTTAAATCTGGCGATGGAGTTTCTTCTAGTTATAAAGATATACCATTTTTACCTCAATCACTTATTACTAACCCTGATGAGGTTAATACATCAAGTTATGTAGTAAGAAAAGAAACTTCAAAAAATGGAATATGGACAGGTATTAATCAAACAACAAAAGTAGTTACTACTAGCGAAAATCACGGATTGTCTATAGGTGATTATGTAAAAATCTATGATACTGGCTTAGAAGCTTTAGAGTATGACAATAAAGCTGTAAAAAGGGTTAAAATAACTGCAGTAACATCTAATACGTTTACTATAGATGCTACTCTTCCTTCTGGTAGTCAATCTGGAAAAAAATCTCCATATAGACAAGAACAAACTGCTTTAATATTAACAAAAGCTACTGGTGCTGGAACGATTACTGTTAGATACTATGCAGACCCAACAGAAGGTCATAATTATCAAGATGTTATAGACTTAGATGATACATTATGTAAAGCAAGTGTTTATTGTGCAATTAAAGAATTATTAGCTCTTGATGGACAATTGGAAATAAGCAAACAAATGAATGATGTTTCTAATATGTACGAAGAGCAATATAACTTAGAAAACACTACAAGACAGCCTCAAATTGATAAATTGCCAATGCCATTACAGGATTTTACATAATGAAAAACGCATCATATTATTTTAAAGTAAGGAATTTAATAGGAGATTTATCAGACCCTAAATTTGTAAGCGGTGCTCTTTCTAATACTGCGGCTGAAATAATTAATATGATTAGTCCGGATTTCTATTATTTAGTTTCTAAAGAAATCTTAACTGGGCAAACAGACAATGTTAATAATGTAACTATGGTCGAAGATGTAAATGATAGTAATAAAAAAGGTTTTAGGCTAGAAAATGATAAAATTCTTAGCATATCTGTTAAAGGTTTAGATGATGATGGAACTACTGCCAAATACAGAAGAGCAAAAAGAGTAGATTCAAAATGGATTGACCATATAAGAGATAGTGCAAGTTTGCTAGCTCCTACTTCTCAAGAACCTGTTTATGTAAGAAAAAATAAGTCTATTTGGATATATGGAGTAGACACTCCTGCAAACACTAATGATTTTTTAAAAATTCAATATGTAGAATACCCTTCTTTATCTTATCAAGATGAATATGGAACAAATGTTTTTCCAGAAGAATTAGAACCTGCATTAATTTATGGTTCAGCCGCAAGAGTTAGGTTTAAAGAACTATCTGAAATAGATGATAAAATTTCAACTTCTGTATCTACTACTGTAGGGGGAACTGGATTATCTTCTGCCGGGACTCAATTAGGAAATGAAGATTTAGAATACGCAAGAGCCTATTTAGAAGAAAATAATGCTAGAATACAAACTATGATAGCACAAGCTCAAACTCACGGCTCTGAAGTCCAAAGATATGCTCAAAAATATCAACAATTATTTGGAGAAATTCAAAAGCTATCTAGTTCTTTTTATACAAGTTTACTTCCTTATGTAGACCCTAAAGTGAGTGAAAAAATTGAGCAACCTGAAGGTAAATAAATATGGCGAAAGGTCGTAAGATATACACCATTAATGATTTTTCTGGTGGGTTAAACAATAATGCTTCAACTACTAATTTAAAACCTAATGAATCAGCTCAATTAGTTAATTTAAAAACTACCGAAACAGGAACATTGTCAAGTGTTCAAGATGCAGAGCCTGCTAATACAATATACGATAATCTTCCAGACCACAGAGATGCTAGCGGTCAAGATGGATTATTTGGAAAAGGAATTTTTGGTCATTCTCACGATTATTCTTTAAAAAATAATGGAGTATCAGGAGTTGCAAATAGTAACGAATTTATAGTTTACCATCCTCATCCAGAAAATTATTCTATTGATTGCCATAGTAGAGTCGATAAAAGCTGGATAGCAAATAAAATTCAATTTAGAAGCTCTGAAAACGAAGGTGAAATTCCTTCTAGTGGAAAAATGATACCATCTTATTATGTTCACAATGGAACTGTTAGAGTATGCGATTCTGATTTTAGTCACAACATTACTCCACAATATCACGGATATATTAATCAAAAAATGTTTAAAAATTCAAGCGGAACACCTTTGCAAACATTATCAAGGTGGTCTGTTGGGTCTTCTAAAATAAAATCATTTGAAGATTTAGGAGTTGGATGCAAATGGGTATCTTCAGACGCATACAACCCAAAGCATAGCGTTTTAGGCGATAAAAGTCAAATTACTTTAGCTGTTAAAACTGCCGAAAAAATGGGTTCTTGGAATGGTCAATATTTATTTGGAATTACTCCTATTTATACAAATGGGCAAGAAGGTCCTATAACAAAATGTGACAAATTAAAAAAGGCAGATGGTTTAGTAGCAGGTCAAAGTTATTTATTCGGAAATAACTCTGCAATTTCTATAGAATTATTTATTACAGTAGGTACAACAAATGCTCCAGCTACAGATGAAACTCATTTATTAAAAGATGAAAGAATTAATGGAATTAGAGTCTATGTTCAAAGAAGCGGTAGTGAAAGTTGGTATAGATTATTTGAAACAACATTAGAAGACGGAGAAAAGAAAACTAATTGGTATCATTCTTATAATGCAAATACAGATGAAGATAAAGGTGTTGTTAATAGTGGTGATATAACTGTAACAAATTTTGGCAGTACAACTTCTGTTGCATCAAAATCTATAACAGTAAGATGTGATTTTGGAACTAATCATTCAGATATGAACAATATGAATTTTATTTTAGCATTACAGGGTTTTTATTTAAGTCCTATATACGTACCATTTCAAAAAGGAACCAGTCAAACTGAAGATGTTACAATAAATGATGTTGTAAATCCTTTAAATAGTTCTGGTAGTAGCATTGATGCTACCTTTACATATTCTTTATTAAGGCAAAATTATATGCCTATTCTTGTAAAACCTATAAAACAAGCAATATCATCATCAACTGACGAACCACCAAGTTACGCAGTAAATTCAGATAAAGTTCTATATGTAGCAAGTGATTATGACCAACAGGATTAAAAAATGATTGAAGAGTCACAATTATATTTAACTCCATTAAATTGTTATGTAGGAGCAAATGGATTAAGACCTAGATTTAAATTAACAGATTATGAATATTCACAAAATATTACTATAACGTTTTGGTATGAAATACAAACTACTGCTCAATATAATGGTGGTTTGACAGGGACATTATACCCAACTCAGGGAGCTAGCAACACAACATTGCAATATAGTGGAACTTATGTTTCTGGACAAACAAATTTGTATAGTCAAACTGTAAATAGAGTTCCTGTTAATACATCTGGATTTACTAGCGGTTTATCAGCAAATACAAGTTATACAGTTAGATTTCATTGTAAAATAACAAAAGCAGATGGCACAACTCAAACTAGTAGCACAACACAAACTATTGTTACAACAGCTAATAATAACGTTGCTATTAATAATGAACAAGGTCAATACAATCAAGATGGTGTAACCTCTTATAGTTTTAATTTTACTAGTGGAAATGGTAGTTTTAGGATATATCACGAACAATCAGCAGTTACCACTATAAGTGGAACAGATACAAATTCAACATTAAGTGGGGGCTCAGAACAGCAAATTGTTCCTAGTGGTACTGGAGGTTCTTTAAGGATAGCAAGTTCAAATTTTAATTTTGCAAGAAATCCAGTAACTAGTGCATTAAATGCTAATAATTATTGGCGTTTAAAAGTTAAAGAATTAGTAAACAACACTTGGGTTTTAATTGAACCTTCAAATACAGCAACCCATAATACTCCTAACGCAAGAGTATTTACAGATAAAGAACATATGTGGTTTGGAAATGTATTTGGCGACCCGGTAGAAGTAAAAGATATTACTACTACTACTGCTAGCATAACTTTTAGTGTTTGGCAAAATTCTGTTGGAAACAACAATACAGCATCTATCGAAATATCTACAGCATCTAATTTTAGCGGAGGGTTTGACCATACTGTTCAGGGAACTGGGGGAATTAATGTCTATGTTACTGAAAATGCTACATTCCCATCTGATTATGGACAACAAAACGTAGACCAAGATGGAAGTTATTATAATCCAAGAGCAAAATATGTAAAAGTAACTGGATTAACTGCTGGAACTACATATTATTATAGAATTAAATATACAGAAGCAAGTTCTGGAGCAGTTTATTATAGTGATGAAACTGGAACTTTTCACACAACGGCAATAAGATATGCAGTAAAAACTCCATCTGATTGGGGAGTTGGATATTTTTTTCTGGGTGATTTTAGTGCATTTAAAAAATTAAGAATAGTAGATAAACCAGATTTTTCTCCTTCTTGGAAAAGTGCTGTTGTTATAAATGGTACTGCTTATCTTGGAAATGTAAAATACACAGATACAGATGGAACTATTAAAATAAAAAGAGATAGAATTTTAAAAAGTTTACCAGATGAAGTAGACACTTTTGGAAAAAATAATTATATAGATGTAGCTACAGAAGATGGAGATAGTATAACTGCTTTATCTCATCTTGGAGACCAATTATTGCAGTTTAAAAGAAATGCTTTGTATGTTATTAATGTTGGTGGAGATTATGAATACTTAGAGCAAAGTATAAAAGGAATAGGAGCAGAAAATTCTTCTTCTGTTGTTCAAACTCCATACGGAGTTGCTTTTGTTAATTTGAATGGCGTATATATATTTAATGGAAAAAATTTAATTAATCTTTTAGAAAAAGAAGGTGCTCAACTAATTAAAAAAAGCATATGGGCAGAATTTGTTTCAATTAATTCTATGATTGCATATATACAAGAAAAAAACAGCTTGATAATTACAGATACCGCAGGTAGTTCATCTGGTGGTAATTGCTATGTTTACGATTTTAATTCAAGAGGTTGGATGTATTATAAAAAAGGTTTTCCTTCTAGTTATAAATCTAATTTTATATATGATGAAGCAGGTCGTGCATTGTTTTCTTCTGGGTTAGGCGGAACTTATTATTATCCTCAATTAGCAGATGGTGGCAATAATGAAATTATATGGCAATCTGGAGAATTATATCTTGATGATGCTAGCACGTTAAAAAAATTATATGAAATAACAATCACTTATTCTAATTATGGAATGGATATGCAACCAATAGTTCAATATTCAATAGATTCTGGCAAAACTTGGCATACTCCAGTATCAGGAAAGTTTAGAAATCATAAAGATAATAGTGGTTGGTATAAAGGAACTTTTAAACCTCAAAGTTCTGGTGGCTCTGGTACTTATCAATATCCAACTTTTGGTAGTTTAATGATAAAAATTCAAACTGAAAATATAGAAGAAGGATATACTAAATTTAAACTTAATCAAGTAGATATAGAGTATAGAATGCTTACAAAAAGAATTTCTGCAGACGATACTCCCACTTCTACTGATACAACTGGAAATACAGCAGACTATGCTATAACTGGCAAGCATCAACCAGCACAGGATAGTCCAAGCAATTTATAGATAATGACCTTAAGAATCGGACAATTTAAAGATGAAGAATTTTCAAAATTATCAAAAAGAGAAAGTTCTAGTAGGTCTAAAATACAAAACGGCATACCTAATGCTAAAAAAATGAAAGAAGGTCAAGTAATTTTTTGTAAAATTAAAGACGATATATATCAAGTAATTAAAGCAAAAGGTGAGTTGTACAGACAAAAATACGAAAAAGTAGAGTTTTAATATGGCAAAATTTGCAAGAACAGCATCATATACATCATTAGCAAACCCAAGCGGTAAAGGTCAAAGTGCTTTAGAGCAATTTAAAGCAAACATACAGCCTAGTCAAATAAAAGCAAATACTGCACAGCAAATTGCAAATATGAAAATAGCAGATATAGAAAACAAATCTAAAGTTTATACTACTCAACTTCCTGAAACTATAAATACTATAGCAATGCACGAATATACAGACGAAGATGGAAACAGAAGAACTTTAGGTCAAGATATGAATCCGTATATAAAAAAAGGTTATGAGGGTTTCAAATCTGGATTAAAAACTGGTACTGAAAGTTTATCTACAGTAGTTGGGGGAGGCGTAGGTTTAGTCGCAAGCCCTTTTGTTGGTGCATATCAAGCTGGAAGTGCTGGTGTAGATTATGTTAGAAATTTCTTAAAGAAAAAACAAGAAAAGCAAATGATTGATGCTGAAGAGCAATCAAAAATAAAATCTATGGATAATGAAATGCCTACTATTACTGAAGAGCAAATGGCAGGAATAAAACCATTAGAATCACCAACTCAAACAATAGATGAAAGCGGTTTAAAACAAGCTCTTACAGAAATAGGCGACAAAAGAAGAAATCAAGAGTATTATGACCAAAATGTTGAATCAGTTATGGCAACTGCAGGTGAAAAAGCAAGAGAAGAAAAAAAGATAGAAATATCAGAAAGAAAAAAAGCAAAAGATGAAGAATTTGAACAATATTTAGACAAATTTGAAGAATCTACCAAAGAAAAATTGATAGCTGACCCAGAATATAGAGAGTACGTTGAAAAAGGATTAGATAAAAAAAAGAGAGCTAAAGAAATTAGTAGTAGCATATTTAATCCTATATTGACTACTCCAAAATTTAATCCAAAAGCTCTTGCTCCGGGTGTATCAAGTGTTGCCAAAAAAGGATTTGGTCCTAGCTCTGTACCTACAGGCAAAGGTTTTACTCCTGAAGAAAAAGATAGTTTTTCTGCTGAACAAGTTTCAAGAGGTGGAAATGACACAACAACTCAAAAATCATTAGTTTACTTAATGAGTAGACCTAGTAGTTCTCACGGAAACATAAGCTTATCAAAAGAACAAAGTGCTGAATTAGAAAAAGCTGTTAATTCTTACACTAGAAATGTAATGAATAGCACAATTCATAGTGAAAAAAAGAAAAAACAAATGATAATGAATTATATCAAAAATTATTATAGACAATTAACTGGCACTAAATGGAAAGTTTTTAATAGAAAGACCATAGAAGAAGCAAAAATGATATGAAAACATTAGAAAAAAAACTTAATAATCGTGCCTTTTTGTTAGCTAAAAAAGGTGCAGGTCTACCAGATGAAATAAAATATAAAGCAACAAATGGGGAAACTTGGATTGTCAATAAAGAAGAAGCTAAAGTTTTAAATGACAATTCTTTAACTCCAAAACAAAGAGAGGCTGTAATATGGAAAGTTGGTTCAGGGCATATTGATAAAGACGGAAATCGAAGAATGCTAATAGACCCAGTTTCTCTTGCTATTGCCGCAGGTGTTGGTGCGGCAGTAAAAGGTGGAGTAGGGTTTTTTAAAAGACGTAAACAAAAAAAGGCATTAGATAAAGCAAAAAGTCAAATTAATAAGCAGATTGCAAACATAAGAGAAGAAAAAGAAAAATCATTTGTTAGCTCTATGTCTAACCAACAAGATTCAAGAAATTATAATCAAATGTTAAAAACTTCAGAATTTGAAAATTTTGCTACAGAAGCAGGAAAAAGTATCGTCCCTGAAGGTTTACTTGTTAAAACTCAAAAAGGATTAAAAACTGGTACTGGTTCAAAGTCAAATATTGTTGCTGAATATGAAGCAAAAAAAGCGGCAGATACTAAAAATCAAATGTCTGTTATGGCACAGGCAAATTTAGACAAATCTTATTCTGCTGATTTTGATAGAATTAAACAAACTGCAAAAACTGCTATTGCTAGTTTAGATGCTAGCAAAGCTAATATAGATGCAAAAAAGGAAGAATTATCAGGAATAACTAATTATTTATCAGATGGTCTTTCAGGTGCACAAACTGGACTAAGTTTATACACATCTTTTGCAGGTGGGGGAGGTGCTTAATAATGGATGGAATAAATAAATCATTACAAAATATGAATAAGTATAGACAAATTCGTGATTACAATGAAAGATTAAAAGCATCACAAAATCCTTCTGGTGGATATTCTTCACCTCAAGCAGTAGAAAAAGCTACAGGGCAAACAGCAGATAAAACAAAATCGTATTATTATAATTCAAAGACTGGAAAATATGAACAGCAGGATTTTGCACCAGATACTAGTCCAACATATAAAACAACTAAAGGAGAAAACGATTTATATGTTAATAGGGAAGTAGAGCATCCAGATGGCAGATATGAATATAATCAAATATTAACACCAAAAGGTGAAGCTGTTGAAACAAGGGCAGAAGAAAGACTACCCAAATTGTTTGAAAAAGACGAAAAAGGTAAATATAAAATAGATAGACCTGCAATTAATGCAGTAAGAAACAGAGCTTTAAATGTATTAAGTAATGATAATTCTACTAATTTCTTAGATTTAATATCAGCAGAAAAAAATAATCCATATAAAGCGGCTAAAGGAGATGCTAATTATAATTTTGATTTAACTGCAGGTAATGTTAAATCTATTATTCCAATTTTAAACAATATACAATATGATAAATCAACTGGAGAATTAACATTTGTACCAAACGAAAAACAAGAAACAAGGTCTTTAAGAGCATTTTCTTCGCTTTATAATGTTGCACAAACAAACACAGCAGAAAAAGGTTTTATAAAAAATATAGTAAATAAAAATAGAGCTGAAATACAAAAAGGACCAAATTCACGACAATTAAATATTTTAGCAGAAGAAGGTGGTGATGCTTACCAAAAATACGTATTAAAAAGCACAGAAGATGGATTTAAATTTGTAATTAATGACCAAATTCCTGCATTAGTAAAATATATAAAAGAAGATACAAAAACATCAGGAGAATTGCGGGCTTTAAATAGTGCTGTAAAAGCACATCAAGATGTTATACTAGAAAACAATCCTGCTTTATTTGAGAGAGTTAGAAAAGATGCTAGTGCAACTAAAAATAATGAAGTCTTAAAAAGCTTAGGTCAGGCTTATAGGCAAGCAAACTAAGTAGAATAATTTGGCAAGTAAAAAAACAAAAAAAGAATATGTTGCAGGTTTTAGACAACATTTAATAGACACGCAACCAGATATTTACCTGCAAGAAGGTCTTAAAGATAGCACAGACGACTATCTTGCATACGAAATTCTCCAAATGACAGATGCTGATTTTGCTCCAGAGCCAAGTGCTAGCACAGATGGGCAAGTAGTTGATAATATTGAAGTTACGAAACAAAATAACAATGCAACTAATATTGTAAATGATGGTGCTAGCACGGATGCTGGTCAAGGTAGCACTATAGATAATAGCTCTACAAAACCAGTAGTATTACAAAATACATCTAGCATTAGATTTGCCGAACATTTAAATCCAGCTATTGAATCTGATTCTCTTTTACTTGATTCTTTAAGTAAGCAAATAAAACAAAAAAACGTAAAGCTTCCTGATGGTTCGGTTGTTGATACTACAACTGGTGATAAATACATACAAGATAACAACGATTATATTAAATCACACAAATTAAGTGATAAAGAGTATGACGATGTTCAAGACCAAGTTAAAAAAGGAGAGGCATCAACTACAAGCGATTTAGATGACTACGATTTTAGCACACAAATTGATACATCAGATGCTAAGACCAATAGAAAAGCTTTAGTAGACGCAAATGAAGAATTAGTTGAAACTAAAGTAGATAGCCTTATTATGGATGGCGAGACTCCTATGAAGGTTACTTTAGCAAAAACTGCCGCTAGAAGATTTGAAAGTGCTTATGATGAGTTATCCGAACAGGGAATTAATTTAATGATTGCATCTCATAAAGTCGGACACCATTCTCAAATGGCTCAACATCAAAAATATTTAAAAGCTGTTGAAGAGGGTAAAAATCATCCTTTTGTTTCTCATCCAGACGATTCTTTTCATACAATAGGTTATGCTGTAGACCTCGCTCAGCCTCTTCAATATGGAATGTATCAAAATATAGACAAAATATCTGAGGTAATGAAGCGTCACGGATGGAATCAGCACAAAGATGAATGGTGGCATTTTTCAGTAGACCACTTAGATGAAAAATTTAAAAAGAAAAAAGAAGTAAAAACTGAAGGTGAAATACCATTATCTCAAGATGGTATGAAGATTGTATTAGATACTCCTGTTAATAAAAACGAAAGTATGCTATGGGAGTCTTACGATGGAAAAATAAAACTTTTTCAAGAAGGAACTAGTTTTAATGAATTAGCTGATATAAATAGAGAGCATAATTCAGATTTTATTGCAAATAAAATATTAAGTTGGGGAATCCCTAAAAATGGAGAAATAAAACAAGAACAATTTAAAAGCATTGTACTAAATGATATTTCTCCAGAAGCTTTAGAAAAAGCAAGAAAAGAATTTTTTCATCAATATAGGTTTGACGAAAAACAATTTTCTGACTTTCCTAATGAAAATATGACTCAAGAAGAGTTTGATATGAGACTATCAAATTGGAAAACTGAAATAGATATTTCACGAAGAGGAATATTAGGAATTTCTTTTGAAAGAGTTTTAGCACAAGCATTTGAAAATAGTCTTACCGGTCATTTAATGATACCAGCAGGTGGAATGTATGTAGAGGGAATGCAAGGAAGTAGGTTGGGAATGGCTGGCAAAAGAGACAGAGAAGGTGTTGAATTAGGCGTAATTCCTCCAATGAATACAGCAGAAAAAGCATTAACAAGTGCTTTGCAATTTATTATGCCACTTGATTATTTGGGTATGAAATATGGTTTTGCTCCTGCAGGTGCTTGGATGTATAAAACAGCAGTAAACACTCATTTAGGTACTTTTTTAAGAAATTTTGTTGTTAAGAATGGAATAGCAACAGCAAATAAAGCACCAAAGCTTGTAAATAAAGTAATGCACCACGTTTTACAAAAAAATGTTGGAACTGGAGTTGCTAGAACATCTCAAATGTTTGGTCTTTATGATGGTTCACTTGCCGCCTTAAATAACTTATTTGGAGATGGAGTTCAAGTACCTAGAAGAGATAGAAATGACAAGCTAGTAATGAAGCCAATTTATAATGACAATAATCAAGAAATTGGACAAGAGCAAGTTTATGATAAGCGAGGATTGGCTCACGATATATGGAGTGCTTGGCTACACGGAACTAAAACTGGTGTTATAATGTATGGAGTTGGTCATAATTTAGGAAAGCCAATGAAAGATGCAGTAGAAGGCATTGCTAAAAACGCCAATTTACCTGCTTTAGCATTAAAATCATCAGGTACAGTAGCACAATTCATTCCTGAATATCTTACTTTTACAGGTCTTGGATATTCAGATGCAGTTAATGCTGAAAAAGAATCTTTAAAATTATTTTACGAACAAAACAATATTGTAAAAACAGATGCTGAAATAGAGCTTGAAATAGATAAAAAAGCAATACTAGGCGAGGTCGCCGCAGATACATTTGCATTTCTAGTCGCAATAAAAGCACTACATCAACCATTTGAAGCTACTAAATACTTTATAGACCCTGTTAAACAACAAAAACTATATACAGACTATGCTGTTAAGCTGAATAGAAAGCTAGATAAAAACCCAAATAACATTGTTGAAGTTGCTATGGAAATGGCTAAAGAAATGGGAATATCTGGAGATATAAAAATATCTAAGTTAGTTCAAGCTAGACTTACTAATGTTCCCGTAGATAAACAGGGAAATAAAATTTGGGACAAATCAGCATACCCAGAAAAAGAAGTAAGGCAAATTGCAAAAGAGTTAGGCATTAAAACAAAAGGAATGTCTTATGAGCAAATTGCTGAAAAAGTGTATGAAGCAAATGCAAAAATAATTGCAGATGGAATAGATGGTAAGTGGAGAAATGAAGAAATACAAGAAGTAGTAGAAAGAACAAACAAAACAGAATTAGAAAAAGAAAACTATAAAACTCAGTTAGAGAAAAAATTTAATGATAAGAATAAAGAACCTGCAGAAATAGCAAAGGAAGTTGTACAAATATCTCTTGAATTTGGGGCTACTCCACTTGAAACAAGTAATATTGTAAAAAAGAATTTAAGAGACAACTCAAAAGATATACAAAAAGAAGTAGAAAAAGTAGCAGATGCAAACTATAAAGAAAGCAACCCTCCTTCATTAAAAGTAAAAAAGAAGAAAAAGCCTCCAAAAAAGAAGTCAGACCCTAAACCAGAATCTGAAGTAAAAGCAAAAACAAGAAAAGAGAAAAAACGTGCAAATCAAATTTCTGAAGAAGTAGATAAAAAACTATTAGAAATTGATGGAAAGCTAGCATCTGCAAATCAAGCAAAAGAAGAAATAAACGTTAAGGGCAATAATAAAAAAGCAGGTTTCACAAAACCTCACGGAGCAAAAGACATTGTATTTCACGAAGTAAACGAAAAAGGAGAAACTGTAGAGGTTCCAGTTCCAAAATACAAAGGTAAAAAAACCTTTAAAAGCGAAGAAGAGTATCAAAAATGGGTAAGTGAAATGCCTATAAGACCTCATATGACACCAACAATTATAAGAACTAAGTCTAGCAAGGGTATAATAACAGCACAAGCTTGGGAAAAATTAACTCCTAAATCTAAAATACCTAAACAACCAAAGGTTACTAAAATCAAAGAAAGGCAAAGAGCAGAGCTAGATAGGGATGCTATGTCTGCTAGGAAATTACGAGAAGATATAAAAAATGACCCTGTTCTTTTGTTGAGAGACCCAAATAAAAAACCTATGGAAACTATGGAAAAAGTTCATCTTATTATTGAACAAATACAGGAAATGGAAGGTTCTAGGTCGGTGCTAGCACAAAATCTTACTAATTTGCTAGGTGACAGATTGGTAACTGTTGGAAAAACCAATATAATAAAACCAAAAGATAGTAATGAAATACTTGCTGTAAGAAACTCAATTAGTGCATTAGATAGCAGAATGACAAAAGACAGAAGGCAAATAAATCGATTACTAAGCAATAAAGCATTAAACGATAATATTAGAAGAAAAATGTCTGTTATTGCTAAAAATCAAATTAATCTAAAAGCAACTGCTGAAGGATTTATTGATTGGAGTGGTAGGAATAGACCAGAAAAAATAAATAAAGAACACATAGACCTTTTAAAAGAAGATTTAGTTTTAGATATGGCTGAATATTTAAGTCGTGTAATGAATTTAACAGAAAAACCTTTAAATAAACTTTCTGCAACAGAAATATCTAAAGTATTAAGCGATAATTACGGATTACCAAAAAAGACAACATTTGAATTTTTTAAGCACAATAAAGACCAAATGTTTGATTTAGTTGAAAAACATAAATTTCAATTAATGAATGATGCTTTTGAAAATGTAGAAATAGACCCAGAATACAAACCAGAAGTAGATGCACCAACGCCTAAAACTCCATATAAGCTAATGGACAAAGTATTTCCTTCTATTGGAGAAATAGTAAAGAAAAATTTATTAGATACATTAGACTATATAAAACAACACGAAGGTCAAATTCCTCCAAATGTATTAGAAAAAAGAACTACAAATCAAAAACAAGTTAAAGAGACAGAAAAAAACTTACCAGAAATTGCACAATTATGGATAGAATGGAATAATTATATAGCAGGAGTACGCACAGGAGAGCCAAAAATGTTTACTCCTGATGTTATAAACAAGCTACCTGAATTAGCACATTATGCACAAGCAATTACAATGTTGCAAATGTCAAAAATATATGATATGAAATCTGGAACTCAAGATTGGAATACTCAAGTAGCGGTAGCGGGGCAACATATTAAAGCAACTAAAGCATTCTTTTCTAAAATAGGTGAAACTTTGCAAGTTGCACAATCAAAAGAATATGTAGACCAAAAATTAATACAAAAAATATTAAATAATTGGAAAATTACATATGACCCTCATACAGCAGAATATATGATGGGTGAATTAGGAATGAGAGATAGTGGACCAAAAGAAATTAAAGGTGGAGCAGGAGTTGATTTAATAACCAAAGCAGGTGCAAAGGTAACTAGTATAGGCTTAGAAGTATTTAGGGCAAACTTGCTAGCATCTGCATCTTCTTCAGTTAAAGCAATTATTGGAAACAGTTTTTCTATTGGCTCTGAAACTATGATTGATGGTATGTATTGGCTTACAAATAAATTTAGCCAAAAAAGACATCTCGCCAGAATGAATAAAATAATGAATAAAAAAAGCGATATGCCAAAAGATGAATTTTGGAATGAGTATATTAAAGAGCAAAACAAGTTTTTTGCAAGTGGAGAAATGAGCCTAGCTTGGGCAAACAATCAACACGGAAGAGTAAAATTTGGAAGAACTTGGAGAGATTTGTGGCACGAAACTTATTCTATAATGACAGAAACTGGAGATTTTCTTCAGTTTAATCCTGCATATGGTAAAGATATTCATTCACATTTTGGAATAGCGTCTAATACTGGTTACTGGATTGATGTGCCTATTAATTTAGCAGGAAAAGCTGTTAGAGCACCTGTGAATCTTATGGGTGCTTTTGACAACGCTTTTAAAGCACCTGTATATATAAGAGAATTGCATAAACTTGCATATCACGAAGCAATATCAGAATGGTCAAGAAGATATGGGCAAGTTTCAAAAAAACCCGGAAAACCAACAAGAAAACCAGAAATAGGAAACCCTGAACACGCTAGGCAGATGGATAACATTGTAAGAGAAATTTTAGATGGTGGACCAACTGGACCATTAAATATGTTATGGAACAGGTCACACATTACCGCTAAAAGCATAGCCGATAAAGCAGTATTTCAAGCTCCATTTCAATCAAGACTTGGTAAAGCATTGCAACAAGTTAGAGCAACAAGTAAAGATAATTATGGAGCAATTTTAGGAGGAAACATTGCTCAGTTTATTGTTCCTTTTGTTGTAACTGGAGTAAATGGTATAAAAATGGCTCACGAATACTCTCCAACTTCTCTTATGACTGCATCTTTCTGGTCTGATGTTTGGTATAGATATGGAGACCAATCTAAAGGGTGGTCTCATAGACCTTTATCGCCTATTTATCAACAATTAAAAACAATGCACGGAGCACATCACAGACCATTAGTTAGAAGAATGTTTAGAAAAAGAATGGCAAAGTTTATTGGCGGTACTGCTAGTGCTATGATGGTAGCAGATAAATTTTTTAACCAAGACGAGCAAGACCAAAAAACTAAATATCTAACTGATAATTATTATGGAATTGGAAAAGGTATGTTTCAAGCATCGCAACAAGAAGAAAGAAAGCTTAGAGAAAGTTTAGGTCTTCAATCAGATGCTTTAATTTTAGAAGAAAATAAAAAAACATTTACTCTTAATAGTGCTGACCCGTTATCTACAATAATGCAATTACAAGATGCAAATATGTCATTATGGAATGCTAGCAAAAATGGAGTATTAAATATTTTAAAAGAATCTGGTCACGCTGATTTAGCAGAAAAAGCAAAGGTTGCTATAGATGCTAGAAACAATCCAGATAGCGATGTAGAGTTTAATGACGCTTTTACAGAATTTTATTTAGCATATATTCAATCTTGGGAATCTAGTCCATCAATGGCTCTTATAGATAAAGCACTTGAAGTTTACAGCAGGCAAGACGGAGATAAGGTTTTTGATGTAATGATGGGTAGAATTGCAGGAAGCACAGTAGCAATAAATCCAACTATATACAGACAAATGCTTGCTGTTCAAGAAGGAATACGATACAAACCAAATTCTACACAGTCTTATGACGAAAATGGATTAAGATATATTACTTTAAAAGATATGACATCTGGTATGTTTGGCAATCCTTTACAAGATTTTATGGAAGGGAAGCCTACTTTTGCAGGAAATGATTTTGAAACACTTTCAAAAGCAAAAGATTTAATGCCTTTAAGTGAAATGACAAGAGAGCCAATGGAAGAATTAAAAGAAAGAATAAAATATCCTTATAGTTTAATTCCTTCTAATATTATGAAAATGAAATATAGTGACAAATATCCAGTTCTTACTATTTTTGGAGACCCAGTTCCAGTTGGAGGACCAGAAAGAATATGGGGCTATGGGATTACACAAGCAATGACAGACCCAAGAAGTAAGGCGTTGGGAGAAGAATTTTTATATTTAAAAGACAATGATGCTAAAATGCCAACTATGATTCCAGAATTTAGAATTGAAGTTGATTTATTTGAAAAAAACAAATTTGATAATTGGGCAGGAGTTAATTCAATATCAAAATATTCAGGTTCAATTAAGTTAGATGAAAAAATGCAATTTGAAAGAATGAAACTTATTGGAGACTTGTTTAAAGATAAAATGTGGGAAATTGTTGGTATGCCTGATAGCCAAAATCCATTAGCAAAATCATATAGGTCTCATAGAAAAGAAATGGACAATATAAGAGAAAAACAAAATTTAGTTCCGAAAGATTCTAAAGAGTGGATACAATATAATACAGAGTACACTCAATATTTAAACGATTTAACTGGTGTATGGAAAAATGTAGCAAACTTTGTTAAGGACGCTGTTGATATGGCTGTTTATGGAGAAGAAGCTCACAACATTGCATTTTGGAAAGACCACACTAGACAATGGTTAGATAACCCTGAAATGTTAAAAATGGAATTAAAAGGGTATTATCCTAATGCTACACCCGAAAAAATAGACAGAATGTTTCATTCTTATCACGAAATAGTGCACGATGAAGCTTACAAAGGAGAAACTAGAAATATATTGCATAATGAAATGTATAGAAAGTGGAGAAAAGCAAATAATATAGATACAGACCATATAAATGACCCAGATAACATTAGAATGTTATTAGATAATTTGGAATGGGGACAATCTGGATTTTTTGATAAATCTCAAATAGATACAAAAGATGGTATGAAAGATTATGGAGAAAGGTATTTAGACCCTGAAGATAAACAGGTAAAAAGAAATAAACCTCCAAAAGAATTTGCATTTGAAAAAACTCAAGATAAGATTTTGCAACAGGATTTTTACTTAGATAGCAATAATAGTGAGACTTTTACTAAATTAAACAACTATTTAGACACATTTAAAGAATAATATGGCATCACAATATAATTTAACAATAGAAGCAGGAACGGATTTTGAGGCTGTAATATATATTGGTCTTGGAGATAGCACATATACTTTTGGAACAAATAAAGATTATAGGGCTACATTAAAACCTTCATATGGAGGAACTCCTCAATACAGTTTTGACATTAAAGAAAAACAAGCTGATAATAAACTAACTCTTTCAATGAGAGAGGAATTAACAAGGCAATTAACTTCTGGAATATGGCATTGGGACTTAATTGAATTGCAAACAAAAACTATAAACGCTTTAGCTAACGCATTTACTACAACTAATGCAGATGCTACAGTTGAAGTAAATTGGTCTAATCACGGACTTACTAGCGATGATAAATTAATTATTTCTGGGTCTCAGGGTTTGCCCGGAGGTTTTAGCAATGGTGCTTTTGACGGAACTAAAAACATTACTATTGTAGACGATAACAACCTTACTTTTGAGGCTAGTGGCAATGCAAATGCTACAGCTACGGGAGGAGCCGCTACTTTAAGTTCTGCGTACAAAACAATAAGACTTTTAGAAGGAGATGTTCTTGTAACTCCTTACGTAACAATAAAAACAAACAGTAGTGCTAGCACGGAAGAATAATGGCAAGAGTATCTGTTAGGCAATCAAATAGTTTTAGAGTTCCTAGCGGGTTTATTATTCCTGAAACTGGAGTAAATGAAGGAATATGGGAAAATAACAATACTATTTGGGGACAAAATACATATGCTTGGGAACATATATACCTTTTAAACTATACTAATAAAAATAGTTTTCCAGTAAAAACATCAAGTTCAGCAAATTTAAAACTTGCTAGCACAAAAACCTTTAAAGCAAGAATACCTCAACAAACATTAGTGAGAATATAATGAGCCTACAAACAAAAAAATTAAATCAAACATATCCAGATTTGCTTACTGTTTTAAGTAGTACAACAGGGGAAGGTTTAACAAGCTCTAGTAAGAGGATATTTGATGGAAAAGGAACGGGAAGCCCTCTATGGATGAGTACCAATATGTTACAAGTAGATGGAATTTTAAACTTAAAAGAATATTCATCAGCACCAAGTAGTCCTACAGTTGGAGATTTGGCATTCATTAATGATGAATTGTATATAGCCAAACAATAGGAGAACATTATGGCAACATGGAAAAAGGTTATTACCGAAAGTGATAACAGTACACATAAAAATGAAAGTATAACACTTGCTCAGCTATTTGCAGGTTTAGATGGTGATTCTGCGGCAACAGGAAATCAAATATTAAAAGTAAATGCAAATCATACTGCACTTGAATGGGCGACTGATGACGATGTTACATCTTTAGGAAACCTAACAAATGTTACAGGTTTTGCTAGTGCATCTAATGGTGGTGCTATATTAATAGGACAAGATAGTGGTCAGTATGCAGTTAAAGCTGTAACTGGCGATGTAACTGTAAATAAAACTGGTGCTATTACGATTGGTGACGACAAAGTTACCTACGCTAAAATGCAAGACACTTCAACAAATAACAGAGTTCTCGGTGCAGGAACAGCAGGTACAATTGCTGAAGTTCAAGTAGCTACTGATATGGTAGCAGACGATGCTATTACTTATGCTAAAATGCAACATATTGCTACAGGCAACAGAGTTCTTGGTGCGACATCTGCAGGAGCAGTTACTGAAGTCCAAGTACAACACGATATGATAGCAGATGATGCTGTAGATGGAGACAAGTTATCTAATAACATAGCTATAGCAGGTACTTTATCAGTTGGAAGTACTTTAACAGTTTCAGGTGATTTAGATATTGCAGGGAATGTTAATACAACTAATCAAACTGTAACAGACTTAGACATTGAAGATAAAACTATAACCCTTGCTGTTCAAGATTCAGCTTATCTTGACCAAAATGCTATGTTGTCGGCAACTAATGGTGCAGGTATAAAACTTCAAAATCAATACACTAGTGGTAGTGCCACTACGAGTGCGGCTGATATGTCAGCGTCCCTTACTTGGGATAAGGATGCAGGATTATCTGGATGGAAAGCAAAACACTACACGGGTACTGCAAATGCTGTTCCAATTGCACTTATGGATTTTAAAGCAGATACTGGTGCACCTGCCAATACAGTTAATTCTGGTGGTGTAGGTTCTTTTATTCTTAATACTCAAGATGATGAACTTTATGTAAGGGTAGGTTAATGTCAAAGTTAGTGCCTGCGATTAAAAAGAAAGAGTTTACTATTAAGGAAACTGATTTTTTGTTAAAGCTGATGATGAAGTCATCGTTTGATGGTGTTGACTTAGATGTTGCTCATAGCGTCCTAATTAAACTCACAGAAATACATAAGGCTAAACTTGAGAATTGAATTATCTACAGATGATTTATCTGTAATAAAACAAGCCCTTGATAATTTAACGATTCAAGGAAAAGATGCTCATATTATTGCAAAGTTACTAGACAAGCTAGGAAAAGCATTTGCAAAAGCAGTAGAAAAGGAATCTAATGGCTAATTGGAAAAAAGTAGTATTAGCTACAGGAACATCCTCTCAATACATCAAAGGTGATGGTACTTTTGCTACTTATAGCACCGGTTTGCCTTTAACTGGTGGTACGCTTGCTGGTACATTAACTATAGATAGCGGTGGAACAAGTAGGATTACTATTGATGGCAATAATACTTCTGGAGATGATGGCAATCTTCAACTTTATGGGCATACAAGTTCATCAAGCAGAGCATATATAAGTATAAACAATGGCGTAACGAGTGGTGGTCAGAACTGGTATGTAGGTGCATTAAGAGGAGATAATAGTTTTGCTGTAGGTAGAGATAATGATTTTGGTACAGATACAGATTTTTCAATAAATAGCTCTGGTAATGCTACTTTTGGTGGTGATGTAAACATAAAAAGCACAGGTGGCAATGATGACCCTGCAACTCTTGCTTTATGGAGTACCGATACAAGTATAGCTGACAATGATACCATAGGAACTATTTTAGCACAAGGTTCTGATTCTGGCGGTTCACCTCCATACTTAGGTGGTAAAATAGAATTTAATGCAGATGCAAACTGGGATACTGGCACAACTGGATACTACCCAACAAGAATAGATTTCTTTACAGAATCAAATAGTGGAACTGTATCTACAGCAAGTAGAAGAATGACTATTGGTAGTGATGGTCGTGTTGGGATTGGAACAGCAGGAAGTGCATCACAAATACTACACATTGCACACGCAACAGATGCTTCTATACAATTAGAAAGAGT